>Ga0209360_1001283_pt1 | contig 17119 bp, 22 predicted proteins | sample SaaInlV_130m_DNA_3_FD_184651 | JGI IMG/M metagenome (GOLD analysis project Ga0209360, IMG submission 184651) | Marine microbial communities from expanding oxygen minimum zones in the Saanich Inlet - SI037_S3LV_130m_DNA (SPAdes) (version 2) | ecosystem: Environmental > Aquatic > Marine >... | reverse complement strand
GTGCACTGCTGAACTATTGCCACTTTCACATCCTACTGTTGAAACTGGACCGCCACAAGCTCCTGTTATTGAATTGGCAAGAGTTGTTGATAGAGGAATTAGAGAAAGTCATATGGTTGATGTTTCTCAGTTAGTAATTGAAAAAGACAAATCTGTAGTTGGTGTATTTGCCGATGTTGTGGTAATTGATTATGATGGAAATCTCTTTGATGCATGTTCTTATGCTGCAACTGCTGCTTTACTTACATCAAAAACTCCAACATGGGAGATGGTTGATGATCAACCTTCAGTTGTTGAAGGTGAAGACAAACCGTTACCTGTTAGTACAATCCCTGTATCTGTAACAATGGGAAAAATTGGAAATCATATTGTTGTTGATCCTAATGGTGACGAATGGGCCAGTATGGATTCAAGAATTACTATAACTACAGACTCTGATGGAAATATTGTTGCATTACAAAAAGGTGGTAGTGATGGATTTACTCAAGAAGAAATTAACCAATGTGGAGAATTATCAGTTAAAATTGGTGCAAAGATAAGAGAACAATTAAAATTAGCACAACAGGAGAGTCAATAAAATGGCTAAAGCAAAAAAATCTCTAAAAGGTTTAGGTGCACGTTACGGAATTAAACTTAGAAAACAATACACAAAAGTTCACTTTACATTAAAACAAAAAAGAAATTGTCCTGAATGTGGTTCCCAGACCTTTGGCAGAGATGCTGTTGGAATTTGGTCTTGTAAAAAATGCAACTATAAGGTAGCTGGAACTGCATATGACATTAAACTATAGTGCAAAAATCACTGTAGATGCTAAAGACAAAACTAACGCAATTTATGATTCTGTAAATACTGATAATGAATTTTATCCTGAAAATCCTGTTAAAACTACGATAAAATTAGATAAAAAATTGCTTATTACTGCTGAAACTGATCAAATTGCCCATCTGAGAGCAAATTTGAATTCGACACTTAGACTCATTCAAGCTAGTTATGATTCAATTGAATCGGTAAAGATATAATCAGATTAATTTTTTGTTTAGTCATGTCTTCTCCACAAATGCCACCATGGCTTCAAGAACAAATTATGAAATTACAACAATCTCAACAGAATTTACAATCTATTATGACTCAAAGACAACATCTTGAAATGGAAAAAGCAGAAACTGAAAAAGCACTTGAAGAACTAAAGAAAATTGCTGATGATGATTCTGTATTCAAACAAGCAGGAACTGTTTTGATAAAATCTGACAAAAAAACATTAGTTGATGAATTGGAAGAAAAAGTTGAATTATCCAAAACTAGATCAACTGTTCTTGAAAAACAAGAAATTCGTGTAAAAGATTCTCTTAAAGAGCAAGAAGCAAAAATCACTGAAATGATGAAAAGTGGTGCAACTCCTCCACCTCCAGCAACAACTGAAGATAATCCTAGAAAATAATTTCTTTAACCTATTTCATATAAGATATTAACAATTCATTATAATTGATATTTGTGAAATTAGAAAATCTTCGAATTATTGTAGATGAACGAGAACGAAAAAGTGGAATTCCTGATTTACTCAAAGCTATTGGCATGGGAGTTGAAATGAAGACACTCCCTATTGGTGATTATATTGTTGCACCCGAAACTATTGTTGAAAGAAAAAGTATCAAGGACTTGATGGCTTCTGTTTTTGATGGGCGACTTTATGATCAGTGTACTAGACTTAAAGAACATTTTGAACATCCTATAGTTTTGATTGAAGGTAACGTTGATGAAATTGAGGAAATTACTGACAATCCTTTAGTTTTCTATGGGGCTCTCTCTAGAATTACACTTGAATTTAAAATTCCAATAATCCCTACTCCCAGTGCATCTCATACTGCTAAATTATTAGTTTCAATGTGTTCTAAAAAAGATGGTCCTACAGGACCATATCTGAAAAAAATTAAAAAATCATCTAATTTAGAAACTCAACAACTATCTACACTTTGTAGTTTACCTGGAATTGGTGAAAAGTTTGCAGTTAGAATGCTTGAAAAATTTGGTACTCCCTTGAAAGTTTTTAGTGCAACAACTTCTGAACTCTCTAAAGTTGAAGGATTAGGTGAAGCTCGTGCAAAAAAAATTAAAAATATGCTAACTACTAAAAATAAACTTCAAAAAGAAAGTACTCAAAAGACACTGACATAACTATTACTGCCATTTTATTTCATGAATTTTTATACTATACATTTTAAGAAAATTTATGGATAATCGTGTTAATATTGCAGTAATTATTGGTGTTGTATTTGTTTTAGCCTTTGCTGTAACTTTAACTCAAAGTGAAAATCAAGTTAAATCTCAAATTGTTGAAGATGAGATTCCTGATGAATTAATTTATGAGTGGCTGAAAAAATATGATCCTTCTGAACAAACAATCTCTGTTTCTGGTAGTGCTACAGCCTCTTCAAACCCTGATACCTTGATTATTGTGCTTGGAGTTGAATCTGAAGCCAAAACTGCTAATGAGTCTCTATCTCAAAATTCTAATTCATTAAATTCTGTAATCTCTTCATTATCTAATTCTGGAATTTCTGAAGACGATATTCAAACATCTAATTTTTCAATTTATCCATTATATGATAGCATAAAAGATTCTGATGGAAATTGGCAACAAATTCTAACCGGATATCGTGTTTCAAATATTTTATCAATTCAAACTGAAAAAATTGATTCTGCTGGAGATATTATTGATGCTGCAGTTTCTTCTGGAGCAAATCGTGTTGATAATGTTTCATTTCAATTATCTGATGATAAGTTACAACAAATTAGTGATAATTTGATTGCTGATGCAATAAATGATGCAACTCAGAAAGCAGAAAAAGCACTTGTACCATTAAAACAAAAAATTGTTGGAGTAAAATCTGTAATTATACATGATAATGTAGTGCCTTACTATGATAGTCCAATGCGTGCATCATTTGATGGATTTGCAGAATCCTCTATGAAATCTGCACCAATTATGTCTGGTGATGAAGAGATCACAACTAATGTTAGTGTTGTATTTTATATCTCACAACAATAATTTTTTTAGAATTATTCTTTGAGTAATTTTCTTTTTAATGCAGTTCCACAAATAGAACACTCTTTCCCATTTTGATAACTTGCTTTACATCCTGGACAATAGTGAATCCATTTCCCTACATCTTTAATTCCTTTTGTCATGATTGGTGCAATGTTTAATCCTATATTTTTGGCAACATTGGAAATTGCAAAATCATCTGTAATGATTTGACCTTTTGTTTCTATCCCTAATGCAATAATTGAAATATCTTGTTTTGATAATTGTGGAAAATCTCCTGTATTTTTTGCTGCTTTGATTGCGGCCTGAGTTGATTGCTCATATGGCTCTCTAATTTTTAGCCTGTTTGTTTCAAGTAATGTCCCAAGTACATCATGATTTTTCTTAATATGCTGTATCTCATCATAAACAAGAGATGTAGTGTAACAATCTTCAGATGATCTAAATGGAACTCCTGCATAAAATGCACTAGCATCTAAAATTCTAAAATCCAAGTTTACTCATTTGTCTTAACCCTCTTTTTTTCAATCTAATGAAAACTGCTGGGCTTTTGTATTTTTTAATAATTATTGGTTCTTCGTATCCTGCAGATTTTACAACTTGTGCATCTATTGCAATATTACAATCTTGAGAACAAATAATTTCAATTTTTTCATCTGGAACAACTAATGATGCTAATCTGTAAACTGGTGCAACTGGTGTGATGATTAACACATCTAAACTTTCGTGTAATATTGGACCACCTAATGAAAATGAATGACCAGTTGATCCACTAGGTGTTGCAATGATTACTCCATCCATTTTTTGTTTCACTGTGTCATTTTGAAATTTAATTTCAATTTCTGCAGTTTTAGTTAAGTTTGCTCTACTGATGTAAATCTCATTTAATGCTGGAGGAAATTCTTTTCCTCCACATGATGCAGTTACTCTAGTTCTTTTATCTAGGAAAAACTTATCTTCTAAAATATCTTTTATTGCTTCATCAATTTCTTCAATTGTAATTTCTGCTAAAATTCCTCTATTACCTCCAACATTAATTGTTAAAATCGGTGTTTCATTTTCTAAATTTCTAAAAACTCGAAGTGTTGTTCCATCTCCTCCTAAAGTAACTACTAGATCTAATTTGACCTTCTTAATTTCTTCAAGTGTTTCAATTTGTTTTGTACCTTCCACAATAACTGGTGAAATTGTGTATACTGTTGCTTTTGTTGCTAGTAATTTTTTTGCAACATCTTTTGCAGCCTTTTCTGAATCTTTATTTCCAACTTTGCTTACAACAGCTACATTTTCTAGTTTCAAGTAAGTTCTTTTGAATTGTATTTACATAAAAATGATATTTTTACGCACGTCTGTAAAAACAATTAAGTATGAATATGAACCCATGAAATTATGAGTTACGCACATCCTGAAGTTTTAGTCGATACTGAATGGTTGTCCCAAAATCCTCCAAACGAAAATAGGAAATTAGTTGAAGTTGATTATGATCCTGTTAATGGTTATCAAAAAGGTCACATTAATGGCTCAAGTTTAATTTGGTGGAAACGTGATATCAATGATCCTGTAACTCGGGATATAATTAATAAAAAAGAATTTGAGGCATTAATGTCTAAAAATGGAATTACTGCTGATACTGAAGTAATTCTTTATGGTGATTTTAATAATTGGTTTGCAGCATTTGTTTTTTGGGTTTTCAAAATCTATGGACATGAAAATCTAAAAATTATGAATGGCGGAAGAAAAAAATGGGAATTAGAAAATCGTGATTATACCATTGATGAACCACAAATTACTCCAACACAATACATTGGGCAACCTCCAGATGAGGGATTACGTGCATATCTATTTGATGTAAGTAGAGGAATTGGAAAAGAAGATACTGTGATGGTTGATGTACGATCTCCTGCTGAATTTTCTGGTCAAATTACAGCTCCTCCTGAATATCCAATGGAACATGCACAAAGAGGTGGACATATTCCTGATGCAAATAATATTCCCTGGGCAACTGCAGTAAATGATGCTGATGGTACCTTCAAAGGAGTTGAGGAATTAAAACAAAATTATGAACAAAAAGGTGTAACTCCCGATAAAGATGTAATTTGTTATTGTAGAATTGGTGAACGTTCATCTCATAGTTGGTTTGTTTTGAAATATTTACTTGGATATCCAAAGGTTAGAAACTATGATGGCTCCTGGACTGAATGGGGTAATATGATAGGCAATCCTGTGGAAAAATAAATTGCTTTTAGACCTGCCAATTCTTGAGAAAGGTTCTTTCTACTTCATAAAAGATGGTAATTCTACTCTAATATTGGAGGATAAAACTAAGCGTGGACTAGAAATTAAAGAAACATCGATTGATGAAAATCTAAAAGTTAAGGCTGATAAAGGTATGATTCACGATATGGATGGAATTGGACATTGGGTTCCAATTCGTTGGTATTTTTCTAAAGATTCCTATGATTTGTCTGCAGTTTTAATTCATGCAAATACCATGGAAAAAAAATACACTGAACTACGAGAACTAACTTGTCCTCAAGATGATGACTGATAACGTTTTTAACTAAATTCTACTCATAAAAAACAGATGTCATTACTTTTAAAAGATCGGGTCTGGTCCATGGAAGCTCCAACTGCAAAACGTGGTGTTTATCCATTACATGGTTTTAAACTTGGACTATACAGATTACCAATTAAACTTGAAGAACCTGTTGAAATTAAATCAGTTCATGATGGTTTGAAAAAAGCATTTGAGATGGATATGTATGCTGATAGAATTTTTGCTACATACCGTTGGAAGGAACAAAACATGGCTGACCCTGATGAGAAGGGATACGAAGAAGTTGATTTGTCAGTAACAGTAGAAATTGTAACTGGTGAAGTTGTTGATATTATTTACCAAGTGTTTCCAATTGAGAAATTTGGAGATCCTAATTGGGTTAAAGATTATAGAAAGAAAGCAGATCACTTTGCAAAAATGGTAATTGATACTATTTTACGTAATACCATTTTGGCAGATAAGATGATTTCACATCTTGCAAAATCTGAAAAAATTCCTGAACTTACTGCTATTCAAAGACTTGAAGAATTAACTCCGTTAGCTAAAATTGTTCTTGGTGCAAAACCAAAACCAGTTGAAGCTACAGATGATGAAGAAGAAGATGATGATGGTTCAATTGAAATTCCAGATGGTGCAAAACCCGGACCAATTGATATTGAGTATAAATCTAAAATCAAACCATCAAAATCACATGAAACTGCTGAACACACAATCAAAACTTGGGGTAGAAAAGGTACTGCTAATGGAATAATGGGTATTTGGGGAGAATTTGTTTCTGTAGATTATGATATTTGTATAGCTGATGGTGGATGTCTTGAGGCTTGTCCTGTTGGTGTCTATGAGTGGTTTGATTCTCCTGGAAATCCTGCATCTGACCAGAAACCATTGATGTCAAAAGAACCTGATTGTATTTTCTGTCTTGCATGCGAAGGTGTTTGTCCTCCACAAGCAATCAAAATTTATGAACAAAAATAATTGCATTTGTTGCAAGTATAAATATCGACTATTACTTTTGAGCAGCTAAAGATGGCTGGAAATCCTTTTACTCAATTAGTTTTTGATTTATTCATTATTTCTGCTATTTTGATTACTGCATATACTTGCAATTTTTATTATCTTGTTTTTCTTGCTAACAAAAGAACTAAGATTGCTAAAACTGTTGATTTGGGAACTCCTTCTGTAACAATCCAACTTCCAATTTACAATGAAAAATATGTTGCAAAACGACTTGTTGATGCAGTTTGCAATTTGGATTATCCTAAAGATCAAATGAATATTATGGTTTTAGATGACTCTGATGATGATACTGTTGATGTACTTGAAAAAACTGTCAACTATTACAAAACTCAAGGATTTCAAATTGAACATATACGACGTGGAACAAGAAAGGGGTACAAAGCAGGTGCTCTCAAATATGCAATGGAAATTACTGACACTGAACTTGTAGCAATATTTGATGCTGATTTTATTCCTCCAACTTGGTTTCTCAAACGAGCCATCCCTCATTTCTCAAAACCAAGCATTGGTTTAATTCAATGTCGTTGGGGTCATGTAAATGAAAATTATTCTACTATTACTCAAGTGCAAGCACTTAGTCTTGACTTTCATTTTCTTATAGAACAAAAAGCAAAAAGTGATTCTCATCTGTTTATGAATTTCAATGGTACTGCTGGAATTTGGAAACGTGACTGCATTGAAGATGCTGGAGGATGGCATACTGCAACTTTAGTTGAAGATCTTGATCTAAGTTACAGAGCACAAATGAAAGGATGGAAATGTGTTTTCTTACCTGATATTGTAGTTGATGCTGAACTTCCTGCTCAAATGAATGCTGCAAAAAGACAACAATTTCGTTGGGCCAAAGGTTCTATTCAATGTGCAACAAAATTACTTTTTGATATTGCTGTAAAACGTAAAGTTTCCATTGAAGCAAAAATCCAAGCATTCGTTCAACTTACACGTCATATTGTTTATCCATTAATGTTAATACAATTTTTAGCATTGCCGATTCTTTTGGCCGGACAAGTTAATCTTTACGTTGTTAGTTTTCTACCTATTATTACATTTGCCACATATCTTGCAATGGGACCTGGTGCATACATTTTGGTTATACAAAATATGTATGGTAAATCATGGAAGTCTAAAGCTAAGCTATTGCCTGCACTGTTAATTTACAATGCTGGAATGTCTGTAAATAATACTGTTGCAGTATTTGATGCAGTATTTGGAAGAAAAAATGAGTTTCTTAGAACTCCAAAATATGGTATAATCAAAAAAGAAGATGATTGGAAAGGTAAAGCATACAATTTACCTTTTACACAAACCACTCTTTTGGAAATCTTTTTTGGTGTTTATGGTACATTGGCAATTTTTATTTCAATATTTTCAAATAATCCTATATTTGTACCAATTATTGCAATTCAGACTCTTGGATTTTTCTATATTGCTTACATGAGTCTGTCTCATACTCGATTTAAAAGAAATAAATCAAGTAAACAACGTAAAATGACGAAGAAAGAGAAAATGGCAAATACTGTTTACAGACTATCAATGGTTGGAATTTTAGGATTAATCATTTTTGGAGGATTTATGGCAATTACTGGCTATAATTCTGATATCTATCCTTTGGATAGGATACGAGGACATTTTGATGGTATCATAGGTTCATCTGATCCAGAAACAATTCGTGCTCATCTAATTGCAATCCAATTAGATCTGGAACCAATGTTGGAAAAATTACCTGAAACTACTGATACTCATAGTCAAATCATTTCTAAAAATCCTGTGTGGTTGTTTGCCACTGAATCAACTAATTTCATTAGAATACAAAATGATGTAAATTCTATGTTACAAAGTGTTAATACCATTTCAGCTATTCCTCAAGATAATTCTGCATATCATACTGGAATGCTTGACATAAATGATAGGGCTTTGTTATTGCGTCTTAACATTATGGATGCAACTCCATACATGTATGTCAGTATTGCAAATGTATTTTCTAGTATAATTTGGATTGCTGTAATTATCGGAATCTTTACTGCATTAAAAAGAAAGAGAACCCAACTTAAAGAATCTGATCCACTCGGTGTTTAAGAAATATTTAGATCATTTCTAATTTCATCTACTGCTCTAATTCCATAAATATCTCTAATTTGTTGAATTCTAACTGATTCTTTTAACATGTCTCTTCCAATAGCATTTGTTAAAATTGAATATACGTCACTAAATCTAATTTCCCATTTATCTGCACAATCTAAAATTTTGCTTACTGCCCATTGTCTAACTTCATGAGGTAGCGGTATTTTTTCACCTGATTCAATTGATATTCTGTCAAACAAATTTACAATTTCTGAAGTAAGTTTTGCCATTTTTTCAAGATCTTTTGATTCCCCATATTTTGATTCTGTATTCATTCTAATGTTTGATTGATATTCTGATAGTTTTAGTAATGCCATCATTTCCTTTGATGAATCACTTGAAGCTTTGTTTGTAACATTTCTAACTGATTGTATTTCTTGAAATAATTTTTCTGATTTTTTATGAAATTCTGTTGTAGATGCATCTTGTCTTTTTAGAGTTTCTGCTGTCGAATCTGCTCTTTTTGATAATGAACCGATTTCCGTCTCAATTTTATCTATTTTGCTTCCTACTTCTTTAATCGATTCTAAACTGATGGCATCGCTGGAATTCACAGTTGATGAAACTGTCTCAAATTGTTGTTTGAGCCCATCAATCACGCCTCCTAATGAGTCGATTTTTGAGGCTTTTGATGATATCGTATCAATTGAAATCTTGATTGCTTCTAATTCTGCATTAACATTTGCTGCATCTGCTACGCCCTCAATTATTTTTTCAAATTCTTGTTTAAGGCTTTGAACTACTTGAGTTCCTGTACTGAGATTTTCAGTCTTTCCAGAAATCTCTTCGATACTTTCTTTTAATTTGTTAATCTCAGAGGTAATTTCTAAAACTGAATTAGTCTTTCCAGAAACTTCTCTTAGATCATCTCTTACTTCGTCAATTCTTTGAGCAATTTTTATAATCATTTGAGAATTATTTGTAATGGAATTGATACTCTCTTCCACTTTTTGAGATATTTCTAGAGGTTTTGATGTTTTTTGTATTTCTGAAATTTTATTTAATTCATTTTCAAGTTTTTCAGTTTGATTGTTGATTTTATTAATTAAATTAGATTGTGTTCTAACTTGATTTAATCCTGCGTATAATTTTTGTGTATCGTCTTCTATTATGTTAATTTGCTTTGATTGTTTTTGAATATGTTCTAATGTTGATGTTAACGTGTCTATCATTCCTTTCATTGATACTAGGACTTTTTGATTTTCACCAAAAATCTTTGACATTACTTTAATTTCTTTTTGTAATGCTTTATTGGAATCTGAAACTGATGCTACTTTTTTTAAAACTGCTGCTGGATTTGGTTGTCTTTTAACAGGTTTAACTACTTTTTTTTTACTTGTTTTAGATACCATATTACATGAATTAAGAAACTAATAATAAAAAAAGTTAGGTGTAAAATAAAAAATGTAAAGAGTCACTTGTTTACAACTTCTGGTTCATGAAGTAACTCATGAAATGTCTTTTCAGCAAGACCATTTGTTGTCTCAATGAATCCTCTAGGACAATATTCGCATTGAATCATATAGTACAGTACCGTACCGTACTATTAATAATTGGGTTATTCCAATGTAACCAAAAATGCAGTCAGTTACCCCAGGTCATATCTCTTCATTTTAATCAGATGACCTACTCATCACTCTGCAGTTAGACTATGATTTCTAGGCATAAAGAGTTTCAAATTGATAACTTTTTGTTAATCATAATTTTTTAGATTTTTATTAATTTTCTTTCTAAATTTTAATTGCGTAATCACTTTTTAATGAAATTTGTTAATTAATAACATGCAAAATCTTTTACTTCAATTAGATACTACTGTAATTCAAGATTCTCTTACTTCCACAGCTAACACTTTGATTGAACAAGTAACTCCTGAACTTCCTCATACAAGTTTTGTAACTGATTTAGCTTTTATCATGATTATTGGGGCTATAGTTACACTTGCATTTTTTAAAATTAAACAACCTTTGATAATTGGATATCTTTTTGCTGGAATGCTTATTGGTCCTTTGTCTCCTCTTTGGACTTGGATTTTACCTGAAAGTACTTCATCTCTTGAATTGTTAGATGGTGTTGGAATTTTATCTGATATTTCTGCACTAAATCTTTTTTCTGAAATTGGTGTTATCTTACTATTATTTGTAATTGGAATTGAATTCCCATATGCTAAAATCAAATCTATTGGAAAAGTATCTATTGGTGTTGGTACAATTGGATTGTTTTCTACATTGGGAGTTTTGTTTTATACTTCAACCGCTCTAGGTTTACAATTTATGGATGCATTGTTTATTTCTGCAGCTTTATCCATATCTAGTACTGCAATTATTGTTAAACTTTTAGAAGATATGGGGAAAATCAAAAAAGGATCTTCTATACTTATTTTGGGTATCTTAATTGTAGAGGATATTATTGCTGTAATTTTAATTTCTACATTACAATCTATTGCTTTAGTTGGAACTGTATCTGTGGAATCTATTGTTGTTATTGTGTTAGTTGCAGCCGGTCTTATCATAGGAACGTTTACTTTGGGAACCCGTGTTATCCCTCCTCTAATTGATAGAGTTGCAGCAGCAGAAAATCGTGAAATTCTACTCTTGAGTGTTCTTGGTCTCTGTTTTGGTTATGCTTTACTTGCAAATATCGTGGGATTATCTGTAGCAATTGGTGCCTTTTTGGCTGGTGTGTTAGTTGCAGAGTCAAAATCAGCTGAAGTTGCAAAATTACTTTCTAGTCCTATCAAAGACATGTTTGTGGCAATATTTTTCATTTCAGTTGGTGCATTGATGGATGTTTCACAACTTGAAAATTATATTTTCATTGCAATTGCTTTGATTGCAGTTGCTACTGGTATGAAGTTTGGTGGTAATATGTTAGGCAATTTTATTTTCAGACAAAAACGTGGAAAAGCACTTCGCTCTGCATTTACTTTGGCAGCTCCTCGTGGTGAATTCTCCATTGTAATTGTAAAAGTTGGAGTTGACATTGGTGCAGTAAGCGCCTTCTTGTTCCCACTTGTGGGTATTATTGCAATTATCACTGCATTTATTTCTCCATTTTTAATGAAGGCTAGTGATAAAATTATACCTGTATTAGAGGAAAAAGAAGATGTCTGATGAATTACAACAAATGTTAGATAGTGTTCATGATGGAATTACAACTTTTGATTTTGAAGGTAAAGAAACTTCTTGTATACTAATTGAAGAAGAAAAATATGGTCTAATTAGAGCCAAGATTGAAGGTCAACCTTTTTCTGTTAATACTGATCTTAACATTCTTCAAGATGGATTGGGAAATGTTTTTGTTGAAATTATTTTAACATTTTCAATAGGTAATATTTCTGAAAAATTTCTTGTTAATGCAAAAACTGATTTAAAATTCTTTGAAGTTCTTGCAAATACCTCTATGCTTGTACTTAATTCACCTGAATCAAGATATGGGCAAGATAATGTAATCGCAATTCAATTACCCAGACCTGAAAAGGCACATGATGCACTTGAAATTATTAAAACTGGCTTAATATCTAAAAATCAATAAGTGGTGCAGTTACCGGGATTTGAACCCGGGTCACGTACTTGGCAAGCACGAGTACTAACCAGACTGTACTATAACTGCAACAATTCAAAGGGTTGAATTTGCAGATTTAAGCGTTTTTAAGCTTTCATTGCTGTAGTAATTCATGGATGAGATTCTTTTGAAGAAAATTGAACAAAAAATTCAAGATAGTATTTTAAATAAAGATGATATTAAAGAATTAATTAAATCACTTTCAACTATTGATGATTCTAAATCTTTTGCTTTAGGTATTATTGTAGGTAGATTGTACAATACTTTTTTCTATCAAAGTAAAAGAATTCTCAAACGTGATCCTACAAAACAAGAATTTGAAGATTTTTTAAAATTTATTGAAAATAAGAAATCTGATTTAGAACATTTATGGTGATGGTTTATTCCATTCAATCACTTTGATTGTTGGAGTACCTGGTAATTTGACACATGATCCATGAAGTGCTTTCTTTGCTGCAGTTAGATGTGCTTCTCCATTAACAAATAATTCCATAATGCATTGTCCTTGTCTTACTCTTGCACCTAAACTAGTTGCCTTACCCCATGATCTTCTCATTCCTTCTGAAACTCTATCTGCACCTGCAGTAGCAATTTGTTTATTTTCTCTTAAGAGGTTATGTGGATAAATTCTAAGTCTGGAATAGTAACCTGTTTCTCCAGTTGTTTTTTCTAGTGTTTTGTTTGCTGCTAATCTAGTTGATTCAATAGCCATATGTCTAATTTGAAGTCGTTCATTCATTAATAACTGAACACAATATTCGTAAGTGCCTCTTTTACCGCCTTGAAATTTTGCAATTTTAATTTGTGGTTTACCTTTGATGTATTCTTTTCTTGTGAATACTTGTCCTGTTCCATCTCTATAATTTGCACCATGCATGATAATCTCAACTCAAAATCCCCATATTTTAACGGTTAGCAATTATTTGGGTCAAATTTCTAATGCTTATATGGAAATCTTCCATTTTTCTCTTCATTATGGACGAAACTCCTGAAGTCAATGGTGATCTAATTTTAGATCAAGTCTGTATTTCTAATAAGAATATGATCCATGATCTTGAACAAAAAGGATATGGTGAAATTGAGAAAGGGAAATTATTTCTTAAATCCTTTGAATCTTTGTATTTACTATATACTCATAAATTATTTCTAAAGAAAAACAAAAAACAAATTGATTTTGATACTTTCATGAGTATTTGTCAAAAGACAAATTCTGAAATTCTTACAAAATTTTTGATATTTCGTGATTTGAAAACTAGAGGATATGTTGTAAAAGATGGATTTGGATTTGGTTCTGATTTTAGAGTTTATGAGAGAGGACATTTTGGTGAAAAAGGTGCAAAATTTCTAATTTTTGGTATTAATGAAGGACAACAGGAGAAGATGGGTACATTGCAAAAAAAAATTGATGACATAACCCAAATGGGAAAAGAACCAATTATTGCAGTAATTGAAAGACGTGGCGAGATAATTTATTATAAAATTAATAAAATGAACTTTTTTGAAAATAAAGCAAGATTAGATGATTCTTTTGAATTCTAAATTTGTGTAGCCCATTTTGATGAATATTTTAAAAGATTATTTTCTTCTGCATACATAAAATCACAAACATCCACGTATTTTGTTTTGTTTTGCCATAAATTCTCAAAGTCTTCCATTTTTCTTTCAACTCTTGTTTTATCATTCCATGATGTAAAAACATCAACTGATTCAAAATCCCTAGTTTGATTTGAAAATGATTCTTTTGATGTTCCTGTAAATGCTACTTGTTGGTCCTCTTCATCTCTAAAAATTCCAATTCTTTCTGAGAATTCATCCGCAATTCGTTCTGAATTTGGAATTGCAATTTTTAATTCAATTTGTCCATTATTTACTATGTTTTGTAATTTCTGAATTTTACTATCTCTAATGAATTTTCCTTCAAATGATTTTGTAAATTTTTCAGAAAATAATTTTGTAAATATATTGAGATCTTCTGTCTTGTATCTGTGACCTGTTATCATTCTTAGTTTTGCTTTACCTGCATTAAAATTATCAAACCCCATTGATATTGTGGCTAGTGCTTGAATTGATAAAAAATCCACACATCTATCATATTGAATACAATTACTTAAACACGGAACGAAGAATTCTGCAACAATGTCATCTACATCTGAACGATATTCTTCTTTGAGATTAACATTTTTTAGATTCACAGAATATGATTTGTAATTTTGATATTTAAGGCAATAATTTGTAAATTAGAAGTGCTCCCATCGGGAAATGTCTTCTCAGTCCAATACTCCAACATCTCACAGTCGTGAGCTATTGTTGTATTTTCCAATGTTAGATTTAGGAACTAATTTGATTTAAGATTGTGGTTTTGCTTTATCTGGGATTTACAAACATGTCTTGTACTTGTTCTAGGGATGCCTTTTCTTTACATACGTAAATGAATTGTATGTTTTCTAGTCGAAGTTTTGCACTTTCTTCAAGTGCAGTTGGGTCTTCTCTTGTTGGGTCCAAACGGATAAAATTATCTCCCAACTCTATCCATTTGCCATCTTCATCGTACAGTCGGGATGTTTTTTCCATGTAAATTTGATTATTCTCAACATCAGTTAGGATTCCACAAAATGTATCTCCCTCATTTTCTTGCTCAATGTCTTCAGACAGTTGTAAGATTATTGGCGTTCCAAGATATTTTCTAATTGTATCTGTATCAATTTTGACTTCTGAAAACAGTGATGAGATGTTTCGAGTCATGATGTTTGTATTGTACTAAGATATTTGATGTTGTCTGAAATTGACTCATGATTTTTCATTGTTTTGTATCTCCCACTTTCCATCCTTGTCAATAATTAATGCCATTTTTTGTGCCAATCCATTATTCATGTGGTCATGCAAATTCAGATGTCTTTGAATTTCATTCTTTTCTGTAGAATCAATTGTGTACAGTATGTCATATTCCACCTTGTTGTTTTTTGTATCTGGCCACAATCCGTAGTAGATTACATCTGTTTTCACAACATCTTTGAGATATTTTCTATACTCTGGAAATCTATCAAAATTGTATTGCTGGCGAGTAACTGCAATTAGGACTACAGACCTTTCTCCAATGTCTGCATTGTCGTGAATTTCCTTTAATGTGACTTTTTGAGCATGCTCATTCCAATACAAAGGCTGGCTGTTTTCAGTAAATGTTTTTTCATACTTTTGAAACTCTTCTGCAATTTTTTTATCAATTGATTGCTCCACAATTATTCCTCCGTCATAGCAATCCTTGCAAATCCAGTTAGGTTTCTCAGAACCCTTTTCTAACTTGCCCCACTGGTTTTCATCCTTGATTTTCTCCCATCTGTTTTCAAGCAAAATACATTTTTCATCTATGAGATCATCCCATTTGGTTTGCAATCTGGGCGTGAATCGAGGGTCATAGAAGATTAGAACATTGGTCGAATTGCACCTTGGACAGTAGACGGGGTAACCTGGAGACGTTGAGCATATCTGTACCTTCTTTCTACGATGAGAGTCTTGACTCATTTTTAATTCCCTTTAATTTTCGGTTGTTGGCAAGTGTAATTCTAAACAAAAATGTTACGTATTCTCTGCACTTACTCCTCCACAACATTGAACCGTGCATACCCCTGGTTACCGTGTCAAACAGTCGTATCTGGTTTGTATTGGAATTGTCATACGCAATTCTGAATGCCTTGTCAAAATTCTTGAGAAAATTATTGTCGCAATTTTCTATGGAACCTCTTATCTTTTCATTGAGTATGATTTCCCTATATGTGAAATACTGTTCAATTGAAAACGTTGTGCGGAGTTCCCTGATTGCCTCTATGTCTATAACCTCCGTCTTGCATCCTGCAGCATCTCTGCCTGCATAAAATCCATTTCGAAATGCACTGAGTTCGGGATATACGAACATCTCCAGTTCCTTTGCAATTATTTTCAAATACTTTGGAGGAAATGTCTCAATCCATTCTTCTGTACTTAGTTCGTCTAGTGTATCCACTATCATTGTGAAATCTCCTCCCTGGTCTTGTAGATCTCATACGAGTTTCTGTTCAAACCCTCCAGCAGCTCTGCAACTGTCTTGTGGTCCAAGAACAGGTGGGTGTTGCCGCATGCAATTATCACGCCCTTTGCCTGCTTTTCATTGCAATCAAGCAGCGTGATGTAGTTGCCCTCAAAGATAATGTCACTCAAGACTCTTCTCCTCTTTGCAAATGCCCAACCTGGTTAATGCATTGTCCTGCAAATCTGTACTGAGATTGTTTATCAATATCCTTTCTCTTAAATTCCAATTCCAACAATGAGGATTTGTGAGAAAATCATTTTCAGCATTATCCACATTATCTACTTTCACCCAGTGAATGTAGTATGCAAGTTTAAGATATTGCAAAATATTTGCATCAAAACCAAAACCTGCCAGCGTTCCATCTGTGTGACCCGTTGCACTACGGTAAGCATACCTGAATACAAGATAAAAATAATTGTCAAACTCTTGAATTATCTCAGATGACAGGTTTTTCTTTTTAGCTGCGTTTCTTAGTTTTAGATATTCATTATTCGTAAAAGCAAGTTTTTTTCTTTCATATTTTTTTCTTGGAAAGTTTGGATGTGTGTTACATAGATCATTTACTGCAACTTTGTAATTTGCAATACCTATCCATTTGGAACTATCTTTTGATATGTTTCTGCCGATCTGATCTTGATTTGCACGCCAAATGCAATTCTTTCTTACCTTTTTCAAGATCTCAGGTGTCCACTCATAGATTTGTCTCACGGATAATGTGTGAGTTTATGATATTTAGGGGTTTAACTATACTTAATA
>Ga0209360_1001276_pt1 | contig 17161 bp, 18 predicted proteins | sample SaaInlV_130m_DNA_3_FD_184651 | JGI IMG/M metagenome (GOLD analysis project Ga0209360, IMG submission 184651) | Marine microbial communities from expanding oxygen minimum zones in the Saanich Inlet - SI037_S3LV_130m_DNA (SPAdes) (version 2) | ecosystem: Environmental > Aquatic > Marine >... | reverse complement strand
AATAAAGATGTGCGAATTGAGGTCCAAAACGTTGCTAAAAATCATTTCGATAATGGCTTTGATTTCATGATCTGCGGGCATTATCATTTAGGTGAGATGTTTAGCGTGAATGAAGGAAAACTGGCCGTTTTAGGTGATTGGTTCTACCGACCATCCTATGCCATCTTTGATGGAACCGACTTAACCCTACACCCATGGGAGAATGATGCGTAGGCTGTTTCTCATAGGAATTTTTTCATTATTCTTGATTCAAGGATGCACAAAGATCAAAGGATTATTTGGGAAAAAAGGTGTCGGCGATCCAAATGATCCTGATTTTTTGAATAATATCCAAACCTTGAAAAGCGCATACCGTGACGGGAATATCCTAGCTTTAGATGAATTAATAAAAATTTACGAAGATCCTCAACAGCAATTAAAAGCGCGGATCGCAGCTGGTAGAATTCTGGCCGAATCCCAACACCCTACTGCTCTGAATTCTATTGCAAATATGGTGGGGACGACAATAGCAGTTGATTACTCCCTCCTGAATGAATCCATTAATTTGCTTGGTATGTTTGACGAAAATCCAAAAGCAGCAGAGTCTTTGGTCCAAGCAATGCATAAGCTGGAAGACCGTACTAATACAATTCATATATCCCTCGTCAAGAACCTGAACCGTGTCCGAACCAAGGACCAGATCCTTGCATTATTGGACCTCTACGGGGTGGCAAAAAGCAATATGTCCCGTACAGAGCGTCTATTGACAGAGACTCTAGGAGCGCTCGGAAACCACCAAGTGGTACCGATTCTGACTACCATTGCTAAGGATCCAAAAATTAATATTGGCATTCGAAACAAGGCCGTTGAAATACTGGGTAAAAAGAATCCCAATGAAGTCGCCATTGCCTTTGCAGAGTTATTGGGTGACCCAAACACCAATCTTGAAGTTCGGGAATTTGCCCTTAATACCATGAAAGGGGTGAAAGAAGAGAATCTCGTCATTGCATTGCTAAATACTTACAACTCAGGAAAATCTCAATATTATAGTTTATTGAATACTATGCTTGCTGCCTTGGGAGAGTTTGATGATCCAGAAGTGAAAAAAGCTGTAATAGAGATAGCACACAATGATGATTATCCTGTAGACATTCGCAAAAAAGCAATTGATAATCTGGCAGCTTTCAATGACCCATCGGTTGTGAATGGATTACTACCAATGCTGAGTGATAAAAAGAATTACATCTATTACGATAATATTATAAATATGGTCTATGCCCTGGGTGAAGAAAAGAAAAATGCAGATGCAGTGCGCCTAATGGCATTCAAAGCTCACTTTTCTCGGAGAGAGCATGAATAGATATTTAACCTGGCTCCTTCTTTTAGGGATTGTGTTTGCTGTTAATGTTAAACAAAAAGTCAAAAAGAAATTTACCGTATCCGGAGTTGTACAAAACAGTGCTGGAAAAAGGATAAAAAAGGTAAAACTCAGTATCATTAATGAAGAAGGTAAAAAGATCGAAAGTGGTAAAAGCAAGGGCGGCGGAGAATTTAAATTCAAAAAAATCCGTGCCGGCTCATATACTCTGATGGGCGAACATAAAAAAGAAGGAAGCGGTGATGTTAAATTCACTTTAAATACTACCGATGTAGATTTGACACTGATAATCTCTGATGGTGAAATCTCGAATACACTTTCCCAAACCAATTCAAAAGCTGAGTTAACTGAACAAAAAGTTATACTTCCACAGCAAAGACAAAAACCAGCAAAGCCTAAATTGAAATTTGAAGATTTATTCTTTGAATATGACTCCAACCTCAAAGCATTAAAGACAGAAATAGATTCATTAAAAAGGGTAGTCAAAGGATACCAAAAAGGCCAGACCATGCCCAACGTCAGCCGCGAGTTATTAGATTTGATCAAGGTACCAACATTCCAGCACCAGGTAGAACTCCAGAATGGCACAGTCGTAGCTGGTGATATATTAGAAGAATCCGATTCTACCCTAACTCTAAAAACCCAGATCGGAACACTGGTATTAAAGAAGGAAATGGTGGTTCGTATGGATGAGTTTAAAAAGCCAGGACCAAAGGTCATTCTCCTAGGTGATCCGTTTATTGATTATTACCCGGATCGACAGATCTTTTCCGGTCAAGTCAAGAATGTTGGCGAAATCCGGGCAGATTTTGTACGGATAATTGGAAATCTTTTTGATCAAACTACTTCAATTACGGGGACAGATTCGATCTTTGTGAAGGGCACTCGAATCGTATATGAATCAAACGTAGTTGCTGATACGGCACTCGAGCCGGGGCAGACTGCTCCCTACACGCTAACAATACCCATAACAAAAGGGCGGAAAGCTGAATACCATACCATGGATATTCACTGGGAAGAAACAAAATAAAATCAGTCTATAATGTATAAATCCCTTATAATACTATTACACATAACCTTCATCATGGCTCATGGTGGAAATAATAATCGTGCCATAGAATTTCCCGATCTGCAAGGCTATAAAACCCTTGTCTGTGATCTTCATATGCACACTGTTTTTTCTGATGGTAGTGTGTGGCCTAATATCCGGGTTATGGAAGCAAAAAAAGATGGTCTGGATGTCATTGCAACTACAGAGCATCTTGAGTATCAACCCTGGATAAAAGATATCCCCCACCCTGATCGAAATCGTTCATTTGAACTGGCAACAGGGTTTGCAAAAAATTCTGGATTAATGGTAATTAACGGATCAGAGATCACCCGGGAGATGCCTCCGGGGCACACCAATGCTATATTTATCAAAGATGCCAACAAATTAATGGTGGATGATCCTATCGATGCGTTCTTAGAAGCCCGTAAACAAGATGCATTCATTTTTTGGAATCACCCGTACTGGGCAAGCCAATCACCCGATGCTAGCGTTCCTGTAGATCAGGTCCATCTCGATATGATTAAAAATGGTTTGCTGGAAGGCATCGAAATTGTAAATGATACAACTTATTCTAACGAAGCATTTCAACTAGCCCTAGATCATAATTTGACTATCCTGGGAACATCTGATATCCATGATATCATTGACTGGCAGTACAAGATACCATCCGGAGGGCATCGACCCGTTACCCTTGTTTTTGCCCGTGAGAAAACACAATCATCTTTAAAGAGAGCATTAAGAAAGGGCCAAACTGTAGTCTGGTTCAATAAAAAACTCATCGGAAAAAGTGATTTTCTTATACCATTAATCAATTCCAGCCTAAGTATTCGTTCCGCAAGCTATATTCGTAATTCTACAATTGTACACGTTGTACTGGCCAATAACTCAGACGCACCCTACATCCTTCGAAATCAAAGTAAATATGATTTTTATAATAATACGGATTTGATCATGGTGCCTCCCCATGGTGAAGCCATAATTGATGTAAGAACTATAGATAAAAAAAGAAAATTTGAGATGCAGTTCGAAGTTCTGAACGCTTTAACTGCACCAGCAACACATCCTGTATTCAGAATCTTAGTAAGACCAAAACAATAATACTAATTCACTTATTTATAGGTAAATTCTTAGACTGCCTATCCGAGGTATTTTACAATATTTAACCATAACCGCTGGAAAGAGTCATATCCAACAGTATAAATGCGATCGATTTAAATGAAAAAAATAATTATGTACTTTAATGATAAAACGGTTTCCATTGGAATACTTGTATTTTCACTCTCTACTTTTGCTTTTAGCCAGCGACCCGGTGCCGGGGGTAAAATGCCTGCCATCGGTGTTGTAAATGGTTCGGTAATGGATTCCACTTCAGGCCTGCCCATTGAATATGCTTCAATCTCCCTGGTAAATATGCGCTCTGATGAAGTTGTGACTGGCGCACTATCAGATAAAACAGGCAGGTTCAATATTCGTGAAGTACCCTTGGGAAAATATCGGGCAGTGGTAGAATTCATCGGCTATGCAACAAAAGAGATATCACCCATTAATATTTTCCCCGGTGAAGGGGGCGGCATTAAGCATGATCTGGGAAGTCTGAAGCTTCAGATTTCATCTATCAACCTTGCTGGAGTGGAAGTTTTAGGAGAGAGCCAGTTCATTCAAACGATTGATAAACAAATTTTTACTGTAGGTAAAAATCTGGCCGCTTCCGGTGGCTCTGGCGAAGATGTTTTGAATCAAGTACCCACAGTAGCCGTAGATATTGACGGTAATATCACTCTTCGTGGAGATGCGAATGTAACGGTTTTAATTGATGGTAAAAAAGTGGGCTTTGATCGTCGCTCCATGGTTGACAATCTGCAGGCATCTATGATTGAGAAAGTAGAAGTTATTACCAATCCATCTGCAAAGTACGATCCGGACGGTGTGGGCGGTATTATTAATCTTGTTCTTAAGCGAGGTGCATTTGAAGGGTTTAACGGCAGCACATCTCTTTCGGCTGGTGAATATAATAAGAATAACATCAGCGGAAATTTAAACTTTCGAACGGATACCTGGAACGTTTTCAGTAGCACCAGTTACCGAACGGGAGAGCGAATTAGTAAAGGTTTAAGAGAATTCGATTACACCTATCTTGACACGAGTAAGGGTGTCGAGTATCTGTACCAGGACACAAAAAGAATTAGAAATTCTGATAATATTTCATTCCGTTTTGGCGGTGACCTTTACCCTACGCCTACCAGCACAATCAGTTATACATCTACCTTTAGTAACAGAGACCAGGACAGCCAGGAGATCGTTGAACAAACGAGACCTATCCGCAGTATAAGAGATATACAGGATAATGGGCTGGAAAATGACTGGGACCATTCTTTTTCCTACGAGAACAAGTTCAATTCTAAGGACAGGAAACTAAATGCAGACGTCAGCTATGGTTATGGAATGGAAAATGAGACAGAAGAAGATAGCCTTGGTAACGAAATTAAAGATCATCATGATTATAAAAGTATCATTGCATCATTTGATTATGAAGATAAGCTAGGTGAGAGTTTTGACCTGGAATCAGGGTTCAAGACCACCCTTAAAGCATTGGACGATGACTTGTTTTTTGATGATTTGGACTATAACTATAACTATAATGAAGATATTTATGCCCTTTATACTACCCTGGGTTACGAAATCAATGACCGCCTGGGTTTAAAAGGTGGGCTCAGGTTTGAGCAGGTCGAAACCAAGGCAAAGGTAACCGGCGACACAACGGCTGCTACCAGTAGTGTTACCCATTTTGTTATTAATCAGGCCGTTAAAGAAGGTGAATTCAATAATCCATATAGTCATTTCTATCCTAGTGTATTCTTGAACTACAAACTTACTGAAAAAGAACAGATACAATTTGGGTATTCCAAACGCGTTAACAGACCTCACACCAGATCATTAAATCCATTTCCCAGGGAGATGCAAGATATAACACATATTCGTACCGGAAATCCATATGTAAGACCGGAATACAGCGATGTGCTGGAAATAAATTTTTCCAGTAATTCCAGAAAATTTAATTTTAACACTGGCGTATCCTACAAACATACAACCGATGCCATCGCCTGGTGGGATCGAGATGAAATCATTTATAATGGCCGACCCTATGAATTATTAACATCGGGAAATGCTGAGAGTGCTAAAAATCTTGGTGGGAGCGTTATTATCAACTATCGTCCCATGCCGCTAGCCAGTTTTATGCTTACTACCTGGTGGTGGCGATCTGAAACCACCGGAGGTCAGTATGAAGAAGATATGACCGGGACATCCTACGGTATGCATAACCGCGGTCAGTTAACTTTAAATATCCCTACAGTGGCACGTATAGAATTATCAGTTGGTGGTCGTGGAACAATGAAAATTACATCTGGAACGATTCCTGCTAATTATGCTGCTGATCTTGGTATCGAAAAATCATTTTTAAACAATAGATTATCAGTGACACTGAAAGTGAATGATCTTTTTGATAATCGAAAATTTATTATTGATACAATCCAGAACTACGATCTATATACACAAGAAATGTACGCCGAGCGAAAGCGCGGCCGTCGAACCACATCTCTCAATCTAAGATATAATTTTGGGAAACAGCAGAAAAAGAAATGGGATCGTAGGAATTTTGGTGGCCGCGGCGGAGGTGGTGGCGGAATGGATATGGATTACTAATCCAATCTAGGGAAGGCGAATACGTTCAATCATTTCCTTGACTTCAATTGGAGGCTCTGGATTTTTTTTAGCAACCAGATAAGCAACACTAAAATTTACGATAGCTCCTATAGCGCCAAATGCATTTGGCTCTATACCCAAAAACCAGTTCGGCTCCATATTTCCAAGGAATGCTGTGGACTGAATAAACATAATACCCTTGTGCTGAAATACATATAATAGGGTTACGCCAATTCCAGCCAGCATCCCCGCAATTGCACCTTCCTTATTCATTGTCTTAGAAAAAATACCCATCATCAGGGCTGGAAAAATAGATGAAGCAGCCAACCCAAAGGCTAAGGCAACCGTACCCGCAGCAAAGTCAGGAGGGTTAAATCCAAAATAACCTGCAACCGCAATAGATGCAGCCATGGCAATCCGGCTGGCTCTTAATTCTTCCTTTTCAGAAATTTCTGGACGGAAAACACCTTTTAACAGATCATGAGAAATAGAAGATGCAATAGCCAGCAGCAAGCCTGCAGCGGTTGACAGGGCTGCTGCCAGTCCCCCTGCAGCAACCAGTGCAATTACCCAATTGGGCAGGCCAGCAATTTCTGGATTAGCCAGAACCATAATATCTCGATCCACTTTTACCATTTCATTATTTTCAGTGCCTGTATACTGAATAAAACCATCTCCATTTTTATCTTCAAATTGCAGCAAACCTGTTTTTTCCCAATTCCTGAACCAGGAAGGTCGATCTTTATAGGCCAGGTTTTGCTCCTGTTCTGGCTGATCGATAGTGGTTATAAGGTTTAACCTGGCCATGGCTGCTACAGCAGGTGCTGTAGTGTATAATATAGCAATGAACACCAGTGCCCACCCCGCAGAAGAACGAGCAGCCTTTACTGATGGTACAGTAAAAAACCGCATAATTACATGGGGCAACCCAGCTGTTCCAATCATCAGGGACAGGGTATAGAAAAACATGTTAAATAAACTTAATCGCGCATTGGTGGTATATTCTTTAAAGCCAAGATCGGTGATAATTTGGTCTAATTTATCCAACAGATAGGAACCATCTTCCAGAGTACCACCCAATCCAAACTGGGGAATTGGATTCCCCGTAAGCATAAATGAAATAAAAATAGCAGGTATTGTGTAAGCTATGATCATAATGACATATTGGGCAATCTGGGTATAGGTGATTCCTTTCATCCCTCCCATGACAGCATAAATAAAAACAATGGCCATCCCAACCATAAGACCCTGATCATAATCTACTTCCAGAAATCGAGAAAACGCTACCCCGATTCCTTTCATTTGTCCTATCACATAAGTGACAGAAGCAATGATGAGACACACCACAGCCACAACTCGGGCTGTCTTTGAATAATAACGGTCACTGATAAATTCAGGAACAGTAAATGAACCGTGCTTTCTTAAATAAGGAGCAAGTAACAGCGCCAACAATACATAGCCACCAGTCCAACCCATCAAGAATACCGAACCGCCATAACCCAAGAAAGCAATCATACCAGCCATGGAAATAAAAGAAGCAGCCGACATCCAATCTGCAGCGGTCGCCATACCATTTGCCACAGGATGAATATCTCCACCGGCAATGTAAAATTCGTTTGTGTTCCTTGCCCTGGCCCAGAAAGCGATGCCTATATAAACAACAAACGTCGCACCGACAATTAAAAAAGTGAGAGTCTTTAGATCCATATTAAAGTTTATTTATCCTGATCATTATTTGAACCATATTTCTGATCAATTTCACCCATTTTAAAAGAATAGTAAAAAATAAGAATTACAAATATATAGATTGAGCCCTGCTGTGCGAACCAAAATCCCAGTTTATATCCTCCCAATTGTATAGTGTTTAAACTATCTACTAAAATGATCCCAAACCCATAGGATACCACAAACCAGATCACCAAACATTTTATGATTAAAGAAGTATTTTCTTTCCAGTAGCCTTGATCTTTATTCATCAGAATTATATATATTATAAACTAAGAGTGTTTTTAAGATGATAACTTGCAAAGGATAGCAAGACGGCAGCAATAACATCTGCAATGGGTGGGGCAGACGGAAAGCCAAAATTCCAAATAATAATGCCTAAAAGCCATATAAATTGCACCTTCATATGGCGACAAATTTACAAGGTGAGCTTTTTGTAAAAAGAAGAATTATTCGTCGAATTTTGATCCCACTGGTCGCCGATACTTTTGGAATGGAATCGTGAGTAGGTTTTTGATACTGGAATGTTCTGATGGGTTCATGTGGGTATCAATACCATATTTCATATCTTTCATATCAATTTGGGATGTAGTGGAAAAAATATGATCCCAGATTGAAAATATATTCCCATAATTAGAATCCGTCTGTGGTAGAATATAATGATGATGGGTCTTATGAAAATTAGGTGTAACAAATACCCAAGAAAGTGGCTTGTCTACCCAATTTAGAATTTGAATATTTGCATGTGTTAGTGCGGCAAAAAAGGCTGAAATAGTTTGGTACAGCATGACCAATCCAAAAGATGCCCCTGTAGATAAAACTGCCAACGTTGTAAATAGAAGTCGGAGTATATTTTCTCCAGGATGATGCCGAAGTCCACTTGTCACATCAATGTTGGGATCTGTGTGATGAACCAAATGAAACATCCACATCCATTTTACGCGATGCTCTAGCCAATGGATGAGCCAAGCCCCAATGAGATCCAGAAGGGTTAATCCAAAAATCACATAAAGCCAAAGAGGCAATTCAACCATGTTTAGCAAACCGGATTGATGGGTTTCACTAAAATCCACAGCAGCTACAATCAATGAAGCGCCTATCAGATTAATGACAAGTGTTATGACCGTAAAGGTGAGATTAATCCCCGCATGTTTTACCTTATTATAATCCATTCTAAAAAGTGGAACGATAGCTTCAAGGGATAAAAATAGTCCCAACCCACTCACCAAGAATATGGATCTTGTGGAAGATGGGACTATTTCAAAAAATTGTAAAATATTCTGCACTTTTTCTAATACATTAAAAATTTATATGGGAATAGTTCATAATAGTAATTCCAAACAATATTAAACATCTTTTACAGTACAAATTTTTACGATTTATTCATGATGACCATTATTGCATTTTGAGCATGCATCCGATTTTCTGCTTCATCAAATACGATAGAATAATCCGCCTCCATAACCCCGTCTGTTACTTCTCGTCCTCGTTCTGCCGGTAAGCAATGCATAAATAAAGTCTCTTTTCCGGTGTTATCCATCAAAGTTTCATTCACCTGAAAATCTGCGAAAATCCTTTCTCGTTCTGCTGCTTCTTCTTTTTGTCCCATGGATGCCCAAACATCGGTGTAAACCACATCCGCACCCTGGGCTGCAGATTTTGGATCATGAGATAATTCAAAGGTAGAAATACCTGATTCTTCCACCATTCTCACTGTTTTTTCATCAGGCTCAAATCCGCTGGGACCACAGCATACAAAATGCATGGGCAATTTGCTGGCCAGTTGGAGCCAGGAATGGACAATGTTGTTCCCATCCCCCATGTAGGTGATTTTCATATCATCTAAATTTCCACGATGCTCCCAAACGGTGAGAATATCCGCCATAATCTGACATGGATGATTATAATCTGTGAGCCCATTCACCACGGTAGAATCTGAATATTCTGCTAATTCTAAAATGTGTTGATGGTCAAAAAGACGGGCCATAATCACATCATTATATCGCGAAACAACTCGGGCAATATCTTTAATTGCTTCACGTTTTCCAATACCAATATCATTAGGACCAAGAAAAAGTGCATGGCCACCCATCCATGTGAACCCGGTTTCGAATGAGATTCGAGTTCGGGCTGATGGCTTGGCAAAGATCATGGCTAAGGATTGACCATTAAATGGTTTATAGTCTTCCCGGTTATGAAACTTGGTTTTGATCTCTTTCGCCAAATGAAGAATATTCCAGAGTTCATCTTTTGAAAAATCGGCTATGTGTAAAAAATGATTTGGCATTTTTATCTGTATTCTATTTTATTATAAAATGTACCGGCTTAAATCCGGATCTTCAACAATATCCTTCAAGGAATCTCTGACAATTGTTGCTGTGATCTTGATTTTTTTGTTTCCTCGTTTCGGTTGCTCAAAAAGATGATTTTCTAAAAGAGTTGTCATAATGGTATGCAAGCGACGTGCACCGATATTTTCCATTTTACTATTCACTTCTGATGCGAATTCCGCTACCGCTTTAATGGCAGCATCATTGAATTCCAAGGCTACATTTTCCGCACCTAAAAGTGCTGTATATTGTTTGATCAATGCAGACCGTGGATGTGTTAAAATCTTAACAAAATCTTCTTTTGTAAGCTTGTCCATTTCAACGCGGATGGGAAATCGACCCTGTAATTCCGGAATCATATCTGATGGGGTACTCACATGAAAAGCTCCAGCAGCTATAAATAAAATATGATCTGAAGACACTACACCATATTTTGTATTCACATGGCTTCCTTCCACGATAGGGAGCAAATCACGCTGAACACCTTCCCGACTCACATCGGGACCGACACCACCATTATTACCCACAACTTTATCAATTTCATCCAAAAAGATGATGCCGTTATTTTCCGCTCGTTCACGAGCAATGCGGATTACTTCTTCCTGATCAATTAATTTAGCCGCTTCATTTTCGGTCAAAATTTCCCGAGATTCAGCGACGGTCATTTTTTTAGTCCGAGTCGTTTTTGGTAATGAACCAGAAATCATATCTTTTATATTCATACCAATATCTTCCATGCCCATGGGACCAAAAATCTGCATTCCAATAGCTGGTTCATCCGAAACTTCAACATCAATCATTTTGTTTTCGAATTCACCTTTTTCCATTTTTTTGCGAATTCTTTCCCGTGTTCGTTCGTGGCGCTCTTTCAATTCTTTAGATTGTTTGGGATCATTTTTGTGGCCATCTGGAAACAAAATATCGAGAATTCGTTCATTTGCAAGTAGTTCAGCCATTTCAATCACTTCATCTTCTTTTTCCCGTTCCACCATAGTCACGGCTGTATCCATTAAGTCCCGGATCATGGATTCCACATCTCTGCCAACGTATCCTACTTCCGTGAATTTGCTGGCTTCCACCTTTATAAAGGGAGCATTGGAAAGGGAAGCGAGCCGTCTGGCGATCTCTGTTTTTCCGACACCTGTTGGACCGATCATGATAATATTATTGGGCATGATTTCATCCCGTAGTTTTCCTTCTACTTGCTGTCGTCGCCACCGATTTCTAAGCGCAATAGCTACTGCTTTTTTTGCATTCTTTTGGCTAACAATATACCGATCCAATTTCTTTACAATTTGCCGAGGTGTTAATGGTTTCATGGAATCTCCAAAACGGTAATAGTATCGTTTGTATAAATACAAAGATCAGCAGCAATTTTCAGTGATTCTTCTGCAATTTGTTTTGCAGAATACTTTGTCGATTTCAAAAATGCCAACGCCGCAGATTGAGCAAAGCCACCTCCGGAACCGATGGCAACAACAGCCCCATCTGGTTCAATCACATTTCCGTCACCGGCTATAATAAAACTGTGTTTTTTATCCATAACAACAAGCATTGCATCAAGATGACGCAAGATTTTATCTGTTCGCCATTCTTTTGCCAATTCTACGATAGCCCGTTTCATATCACCTTCGTATTGATCCAATTTTTGTTCAAACTTTTCAAAGAGAGTGAGCGCATCGGCAGCAGCACCAGCAAACCCGCCAAGCACACCACCTTTCGCCGTTTCAAACTCTCTTACCTTGACTGCTTTTTGTTTAAAAGCCATATCCCCGAATGTGACTTGTCCGTCACCGGCCATGGCCACTTTTTTCTTATGTCGAACACCTATAATGGTGGTTGATCTGATATCTATTTTCATTTTTAAAAGTTTACCTTTCGAAGGTTTAAACCTTCGAAAGGTAAACTCATCCTCTTTACTGGGTTAATGCCTTGAATAATTTTGAATCGCCGGGTAAAACCAGTGTGGTTTTTTTATCAATCACTTTTTCATAGGTTTCAAGCGTTCGTAAGAACTCATAAAAATCCGGATCTTTTGAAAAAGATTCTGCATAAATATCCAATGCTTCAGCTTCACCCTCTCCACGAATTTGTTGTGAAGTTTTATAGGCTTCCGCAAGAATTATCGTCTTATCGCGATCTGTTGCCGCACGAATCTTTTGGGCTTCTTCTTCTCCCTCTGACCGGAATTTGTTCGCTTGGCGTTTCCGTTCCGCTTCCATTCGCGCATAAATAGATGCTTCATTCTGCTGAGGTAAATCTACCCGACGAATCCTCACATCAATCACTTCTATTCCGTACTTACTCGTTTCTTCATTACTGGCTATGGTAACCTTCTCCATAATGAGTTCACGTGTTTCAGTAATGATCTCAGCCATATCATGGTTTCCCAATTCCTGACGTAGTTCAGAATAGACAATATCATCTAATCGTGTTTTGGATGTTGGTATCGCTCTTACCGTTTGGAGAAATAGTAAAGGATCCACAATCCGCCAGCGGACATAATTATCAATAATAAGTGATTTTTTGTCTCTGCTCAATATTTCTTCCGGAGGAACATCGTACTCTAATAATCGTTTATCAAAAGAATTCGAGACCTGAATTGGTGCCGGGAATTTGAAGTTTAATCCGGGGTCGGTGATAGTTTGGACTGGTTTACCAAATTGAAGAATGACAACTTGTTCTGTCTCATCTACCACAATGATAGTGGATAAAACGAATAATATAACGAGCGAAAATATCGCAATAGAAAATCGTTTCATTATTTTTCCCCTCCTTTTCCAGGATTCAGATTCAATAGGTTTAACATATTTCCACTATCTTTATCTGGAATAATTATTTTTTCAATACCGGGTAACACCTTTTCCATGGTTTCTAAATACAATCGTTTTTGAGTAATACTTTTTGCTTTTCTGTATTCTTTCAAAATGGTTGTGAATTTTGCAGCATCACCTTCTGAACGTTTAATGCGAGATTCTCTAAACCCTTCAGCATCACGAATCATGGCTTCTGCTTCACCGCGAGCTTTAGGTATAATATCATTCCGATAACCTTCTGCCTGGTTCACCATCCGATTCTTGTCTTCCTTTGCAGAGGCAACATCTTTAAATGCACCAATCACTTCTTTTGGTGGAGACACATCTTGTAACTGTACAGCCACCACATGGATTCCTGATTCATATTTGTCTAAAATCAATTGCAGTTGGTTTTTAGTCCCTTCTTGAATCTGGAATTTTCCAGTGGTTAATGTTTCATCAATCTTGTTCCGACCAACGACTGTGCGCAAACTAGCTTCTGCCGCTTCCCGAACAGTCAATTCCGGCTCCACAATCTTAAATAAGTAGGCCACCGGATCTTTAATCTTGTACTGAACAATCATTTCAGCATCAACAATATTTTCATCACCAGTGAGCATGAGGCTTTCTTTTTCCACCGTACGGTATTGACCATTACTTAGTGTGCGAAACCCAATTTCAACACGTTTTACTTCTGTAACTGCTGGCGTATTCACCTGCTCGATTGGATAAGGAAAATGGTAATTCAATCCAGATTGAGCCACCCGAGTATATTCACCGAATGTTCGGACAACCCCCACTTCATCCGGGCCCACCATGTACACACCAGTAAATAACCAGATTGCCAATGCTGCTACCAAAAGTGGTATTATTTTAAAATTAAATTCAGGGATCTCAACTTCCTGATCCCCAAACATTACACGTCGCGTTGCCATAACTACTCCTTTATATTTGTTTTCTTAGTCTTGCCACGGGATAGTCCATTTGATCCCGATATTTTGCTACAGTTCTCCTGGCTAATGTGTAACCATCTTTGGCTAATTCAACAACCAGAAAATCATCACTCAATGGTTTATGTTTGTCTTCATCTTGAATGATTTTTTTTAAAGCACGTTTTATTATAAATGTTCCCAAAATGCGCCCGTCACTTAATTCAATGGAATCAGTAAAATAATGTTTCAGTTCAAAAATACCGTAGGGTGTATCAACAAATTTCCCCCTTGTAGAGCGACTAATGGTAGAAATATCCATCTTGATCTTATCCGCCACATCCTGAAGTTTTAAAGGACGAAGAAAATCCATATTTCCTGCAAACCATTCCGGTTGAAATAAAATGATGGACCGCATCACATTCACCATGGTAATCCGCCTCTGATGGACCGCTTCAATGAACCAATTTGCTGAATCCATTTTTTGTTTGATAAATTTCTTTGCTTCACTATTGAAACTACCATTCTCCAAATTATCTTCATACGCCTGACTGATTCGCAATTCTGGAAGACCACCATCGTTAGTTGTAATGACCCAATCATCCCCATCTTCCCGAATGATCACATCCGGAATAACCGTTTGAAACTTATCACTATATCCTTCACCGGGGCGAGGATTCAAATGAGAAATGTGCTCCACGGCATCGTGCAATTCTTCTTCTGAACAATCCAATCGATCACGAATCTTGTCATAGCGTTTATGCATAAAATCATCAAAACACTTATGAATGATTCGATGTGATAAAGATCCTTCCTCATCCTCTAGTTGAATCATGAGACATTCTTCCAAATTTCTAGATCCAATCCCTTTAGGCTCCAATCGTTGAATTTTATGAAGAATGGGCATTATTTCTTCTTCCAGTAATTCATACCTATCCGCAATTAGGATCAAATCCGTATCCAGGTAGCCACGCTCATTTGTATTCCATAAGATTTCTTCAGCAATCTCCCGCTCATGCTCATCCATTTTTGTATCCTGTAGCTGATCTATCATATTTTCAATCAGTGTGTGCCTATCTGGGAGCGGCATGTCCTTTTTTTCTTCAGAAAAATAATAGGTAGATTCATCGCTGTACATGTCTTCCAGCGAAACATCCATATCATCAACAGCTGTTTCTTCCTTGACCTCCTCCTCCTGCAACTCTTCCGGTTCAACTTGTTCTAATAATGGGTTTTGTTCCAATTCTGAAAGAATTGCCTGTTCAAGATTCACCGTATTCAACTGGAGTAAGCGAGCCTGCAGAACTTGTCTTGGGGCAAGTTTTTGTTTTTGAGTTTGGAGTTGTCTTAAGGATGTTGCCATTAGTTTAGCCTAAATTTTTCTCCAAGGTAAAGCCGCCTAGCTTCTTCGTCATTTGCGAGAGATTCAGATGTGCCAGACTTTAATATTTGTCCGTCAAATAATAGATAGGAGCGATCTGTTATTGAAAGTGTTTCCCGCACATTGTGGTCTGTTATTAATACACCAATCCCTTTTTCTTTTAAGGAGTGAACAATTCCTTGAATTTCTTCTACGGCAATTGGGTCAACACCTGCAAAAGGTTCATCCAATAAAATAAAGTCGGGGTCCATGCACAAACTACGGGCAATCTCTACTCTACGTCGTTCACCGCCAGACAATGTACTTCCTTTACTTTTTGCCAAATGAGATACGGATAAATCTTCTAATAAACGATTCTTTTTTTCTAATTGATCATTTTTAGAAAGACCTTCTATCATTTCTAAAACTAATAACAAATTATCTTCTACTGAAAGTTTACCAAAAATAGATGGCTCTTGTGCTAAATAGCCAATTCCTTTCCTTGCTCGTTTGTACATGGCTTTTTGGGTAATATCTGTTTTATCCAAAAATACATATCCTTTGCTTGGTTTAATCATGCCAGTAATCATATAGAATGTTGTGGTTTTTCCTGCACCATTTGGCCCCAACAATCCTACAATTTCGCCACGATCTACAGACACATCTACATCTCGAACCACCATACGTTTACCGTATTGCTTGTACAGCCCTTTTGTGCTCAAAGTATTATGACGATCCCTCATTCCAATTCCCTGCCTGTTACACCGGACGGGCTCAATATTTTCCAATTCTTCATATCCGAGTCCGACTCAAATCCTACTCCATACAAAGTGTCTTTTTCCAAAGTGGTAATCATAATATTATCTTTTGTATGAAGTTTCTCATCTTTGGAATTCCAAGTTAATGTTTCAGAATAAAGCGTGATTCCACTATCCGATACAGCAATCACATTCCCCATTGCCTTCATATCGTTGGATGCTTGGTCAACTTCTGCAGTTTTTGATGTAAGAACAGATGTGTGTTGTTCCTTTTCATTAAAAAAATCTACCATGACACTGCTATCTAGTAGAACAAATTTTTTTTCATTATATTTTTCTAAATGGCCCGAACGAACTTTAGCCCGGATTAAACCTTCACTAGTCAAAACAATGGTCACACCCCAACTTTCCTGATCGGGCATCCCATCACGAGATGGCATCTCTGAAATAGGCTCACGGGCGCAGGATGAAACAAGAATCAGTAAAATAAATAAAAACAGTCGCATGGACCTAAATCAGTTTATTATTTCTATAAATTGGTAATGCTGTAGATGATAAACTATAATTACCACCAGTTATATATTTAAAAATTGTTCTTATTTCTCTATCCATTATTCTTGACTATTTAAAACCTTCTCTTTCATTCTTTGCATTACCATGTCTGTTTCTCCTTTTTCTTCAATAATCCAAGCCACTGCTTCACGGAAAGCACCATATCCGCCCGAAATCTTGGTGGTGTATTTGGTGATGGCTTTTACTTCAGGTGCTGCATTGGCAACTGCAATGGGGACGCCTACTTTTTCCATAACAGGAATATCAATAAGATCATCACCGATATAAGCAATTTCAGAATCATCAAGATTATATTTTTCTTTTAATGCTTCATAAGCGGGAAGTTTATTCAAGGAACCATTATAAACATCTTCAATCTTCAATTCTTTAGCCCGATGTTCCGTAGCAGAAGAATACCTCCCTGAAATAAGGGCAATCTTTAAATCAGCCGCACGGGCCATGGCAATGCCCACGCCATCCAAGACAGTAAACCTCTTAAATTCCATCCCGCCCGAACCTTTATAGAATGTTCCATCTGTCCAGACACCATCCACGTCGGAAATCAATAATTTAATTTTTTTTCATTTTTTGATTCATGCTAT
>Ga0209360_1001275_pt1 | contig 17173 bp, 12 predicted proteins | sample SaaInlV_130m_DNA_3_FD_184651 | JGI IMG/M metagenome (GOLD analysis project Ga0209360, IMG submission 184651) | Marine microbial communities from expanding oxygen minimum zones in the Saanich Inlet - SI037_S3LV_130m_DNA (SPAdes) (version 2) | ecosystem: Environmental > Aquatic > Marine >... | reverse complement strand
TGGCCTACGAATTAATAATAATAATTATTGGTATACGACCGCAGAGTTCAGGTTAGGTGATGCTTCAAATTATTTATGGATAAGTGGGTCACGAAATAATCCAGCAAATTCATTTAAAATTAAAACAGATAAAATAAGTATAGATACTAGCACTTTTATGTTATCATCTTCATTGAATAATGGAACACTTCGGATGGGAGCAAGTAAAGGTCCAAGTTCAGTATCAGCAAATACTCAAGGTATTTATATGGATGGTGCCGGTGATTTTCAGATTTATGGAGATGCGGATAATTATCTTAGATTTGATGTTAGTGATAAGTTAGAATTAAAATCAGAAAACTTTGAATTAGATACTCCAGGTTTAGATATTGTCGGAACTTCTGGAACAGCAGCAAGTAATAAAATTACTCTTGGTGCAACAGCTAATACAAGTGTTGATGGAACAAATATTGGTATCTATATGGATGGTGGTGGAGATTTCTTAATATATGGTGACGCTAATAACTTCTTTAGATTTGATGTTAGTGATAAATTAGAAATTAGAACAGAAAACCTTGATTTATTTACATCTACAATTGAATTAACTACTTCAGGTTCTGGTAGACTTTCATTAGGTACAAGTCCACCAACATCAGTTGGAACTGACGGTATATTTTTAAGTGGTAGTGGACATTTTAGTATACAATCAGCATCAAATGCATTTATGAGATTAGATGAAGATGGATTCCAAATGACGTTTCCTTCATTTAGTGTTTCACCTGATGGGTTTATGTCGGCTACAGATGGAATATTCAAAGGTAATATAAGTGCAACGACAGGATTCATAGGTTCATCAACTTCTTCGGGTTGGAACATTGATGGTAGTACTATTGGTGATATAAACAATATAATACAACTTGATTCTTCTGCAGATTCACCTAATATAACAATTACAAGTGGTAGCTTTGTTGCAGAACTTGTTCCAGACTTTACACCAGCTAGTGTAATTTTAAATGCGGGTGGTAATACATATAGTTCTACTAATTTAGTAAACGCTGGTTGGAACGGAAGTGCTTTCTCATTCACCAATACTAACGGTGATACAGACACTACAACTTTAAATGCAGGAGGAACATCTGGTGTATTAGAATTATTTGGTGGATTTACCGGTACAGGTGGTGGAACTGCTTCAACTCACACAACACTTGGAAGTATTACTGATGCAACATTAAGTGGTGGTACTAAAGCTTATAAAAGTACGGCAACTATTCGTGTTTCTATTGCAGTAAATTCACCGCAACACGGTAACAATTCATTTATAAGTGGTACAACAACAGTCGGTGGTAATATAACACTACGAGCCTCTTCAGATAATAGTGTGGTTGCAACTCAAGCACTTTCTGGAGGTCACCTTGTAGATTATGAAGCCACTGCTGCAACAACTCGTGTAGACAGAAGTTATTCAGTAGCATTCACTCATACCGTAGCAACAGATACAACCGATTATTATTTTGAAATAGATGATGTAACAGTAAGAAATAATGGTATAACAGAAGCTTATACTCTAGCTGGTACAACAAAATCATTTACAAATGCAGTTGCTATAACCGACGTGGCTGCACTCTTTTTATCAATGGCACATCAACCAAGTAATAAGAAAACTGAAATAGCCCCTGCAGGTATACAATCAGTTTACTTAGCACACGCAACATTAGAACAAGCAGATACAGTCGCCGATGGAGGTAATGCTTTTGTACGAATATCACCTGAAGAACCAAAAACATTTGAAGTATTAGGTACATCATTTATCACAGGTTCATTGATTGTTAGAGAACACGACCCAGCGAATGCTGACCAAACAACTATTGGAAGTGATATCACAACAACAGGTCATATTGAAACTTCCGAATATGTAAAGGCGGCAACAGGTTTAGCTAACGGATTTAGGTTAGGTAGTAGTGCCGAAATAGTTTACGATAGTGGAATAAAATGGTCATCTGGTAATCTAAGTACTCTTGATATGTTACTTACAACAGCAGGAGCTTTACATACAAAAGATGATGTAGTCGCCTTTTCAACTACAGTTTCAGATAAACAGTTCAAGAAAAATGTAATACCGATACAAAAAGGATTAAGTATTGTAAAACAATTACAAGGTGTAGAATTTGATTGGGATAAAGAGTATGCAGAAAAAGGACACGATATAGGATTCATTGCACAAGATGTACAAAAAATAAAAGGGCTTGAATCAGTAGTGAAAAAACATTATAACATCCGAACTGATGATGAAGCGTTGACAGTATCATACGAAAAAATAACTACAGTATTAGTTGAAGCAATTAAAGAACAACAAAAGCAGATTGATGAGTTGAAGAAAAAACTTGAGGAGTTATAATGGCTTTAGTATCATCTGGTCAACTTTCAATGGGAACTATAGCAGATAATAAAGATTCTGCGAGTAGGGCAAACCTTTCTCTATCATCTTTATCACAACAATTCGCTGTAGGTTCATTAGTTGGTGATGTAGATGGAAGTGGTGCAGGTAATCAAACCGCAGATAGAAATTTATTAGCTGCAACACCCTACGCTATATCAGAATTTTATGACGCGGAGTATGTAAATGAATTTTATGATACAGTTGTTGCTCAATTAGCTGATGGTACAGCTGTTACTGATGATGGTTATGTAGATGGTGAAAGTGGTAGAATTTCATTTGATGTTAATGATGCTACTTTAGGTAATAGTTATACTGCTGGTTTAAAATTAGCAAGTGATAATAGTGTAGTAGTTTCTGCAACTGAAACTGAAACAGGAGTTGGTACAAAAACAATAGCATTTACAGCACCGAGTAGAGATGCAGCAAGTAATATATATTATCCATTTGTAAGTACTGGTACATATGAAAACGCAGTTGGTAGTAATATTGACCACTATGACGCTATAGGTGCAGTATCAATAGATGCTGTATCAACAACAACGGTTGCTAATACATCAACGGATACAAATATAACACACGGAAGGTCAATTGCAGATGTAAGTTCACTTAATGATTATAACTGGTCATTTGTAAAAACTGCTGGAGATGGTTCTGGTGTATCAGATGGTGAGGGTAGTTATGGTACTGTAACAAGTCCTACTTCAGAACCAACGATTACATATAGAGGACCTGGTACATTCACTGCTGATTTAAGAGTAGACGGTTTACCATCACAAGCAAGAAATTCAACCACCGCAGCTCAAATTTCTCATAGAATAGATTATGCAAAAGCAATTACTATAAATAATCCAAGTAGTCTTAATGAAGCTTCAACGATAACTGCAACAGTTGCACATCAAGGTTTCAGTAGTGGTATTGATGTAGATTTAATTCAGGCATCAGATAATAGTGTTTTACTAAGTAATGACCATGGTACAGATTCACGAATTGTAGCAGTATCTAATCAAGACCAAACTTTTACAGCACCCGCACAAACAGCAGCAACATTATCAGTAAAAGTCAAAGGTTTTGATGGAAGTACGAGTGCAACTTCTAATGCTTTTAATGTTTATCCCTTAGTTTCACAAGAATTAGCTTCAGGAGATATATCTGTAAGTGTAGACCCAGTTATTGTAGGTGCTAATACTGTATTATCAGTAGCTAATATCACAGATAACATTGTAGGTTATAAATGGGCAATGACAACAGGTGCTGGTGCAATGACTTCTAATAATGTACAAGGTGGTGATTATGATGGAACATCAGTTGATGGTACAACTGTTATAGATGAAACTTCTGCGGCTACAAATACAGTTTCATTTAATTCAGCTCAGTCAAGTAAGACAATAACTTTAACATTATATGGTAAACTATCTCAAACAGCAACCGCAACAAAAACTCTTTCTGTAGAATTACTGGATGCTACAACAATAAGTGCTATTTCAAATGTAAATGCAGGAACTGCAGTTACTGTAGCTGGTAATCAATCGGGACTTTCAGGAGGTGTAACATTTGGATTAGTTGATACAGGGGCAACAACTTCATTTTTAAGTGGAAAATCTACAAGTGATACAACAGATTCAAGATATACACTTGACGCTTATACTGCAAATTTTACAGCCGCTGACTCAAACTCAACATTAACACTTCAAGGAAGAGTTATAGATAGAAGTGATGCTACTACTGGACAAAATAGAAATACTTCTACTTTTACAGTTTATCCATTATTAACAACAAGTAAAAATACAATATATCCTAGTAGAAATACTATTTACTCAAGTACTCGAGCAAGTGATACATCAACATATCCACCAACTGTTAGCTATCAGACACCACAAACCGCTACTGATAATGTAACGGGATATTTATATTCAGCGGGAACTTCTTTAACAGGTCATGGGTTTAGTGCAGCGACTTCAGCAACTACTACTTATGGTGGTGGTAGTGGTGTTGGGAGTTCAACAACTTCATTAAGAATACAAGGTAGTGGTGCAAGTGGTACACAAACAACTACAACAACTCACGCCGTTACAGTAAACTATGAACCAAGAATTTATGATATAACTTTTACTGCTGGTACAATAATTACAGAAACTACCGACCTTTATATTAAAAGTATTACTTGGCAAGGATTCACTTCAGCAGGATTTATCGCAAGAGTATATACTTCATCAGGTGGTGGTGGTACTGAAGTAGGAGAAAATGAACCTGCAATTAATGATTTAGGTGGAATTACTTTCCAAGCTAATTGTTTAGATAATAATACTGGTGGAGCACAAACAGGTTCAGCTTGGATACACGCCAATGCTGCTAACATTGGTACGATAGATGCAGTTGGAACGGTATATTTAAGAGTAGATGATGCATCTGGAACTTATGCTTATGAAGAACAACTTACTATATCAGATTACACAACTTTATCTATAACTGGATATACAGTAGAGGGTGCAAATACTGGATTTGATGACCAAGAGGATGCAGCTGTTGGAGTACCTCCAGGCGATGCAGACCCATATACACGAAGTGTATACTATGTAGGAACAACATTGGGTACTAACACGGTTACTGTACTATCATCCAAAGGTGGTTCAGCATTTAACGGTGGAAATAAATGGTGGGATTTACCAGGGGGTTATATAGGATATGTTGAGAGTGATGGTGAAATAACAGCAGCTAATTATATTGCAGATGCACAAGCACAACCAAAAGCACCAACAGGTGTTAGTGCGGGTAGTGCAACAACATCAACACTTACAGTATCTTGGACTAATGCTTCAGCAATAGATGATGAAATTTGGATTTACTACGTTAAAAATGGTTCAAATAGTGCTGATTCTGGTGATACTTCGTGGGGAGATAATCCATTATCTAATTCTACTACTTCAGACATAATAACTGGGTTAGACGCAGGTTCTGCTTATTCTTTTGTAGTATATGCTAAAAATGGTAGTACATTAAGTGCAGTAGGTAGTGGTAACAGAGATACTGAATCAACAACTGCAGCTGCTTATTGGTCGAGTGTATTTGCTAACTTTACAATGGAAGGGGTCCCGTTGGCTACTGTAACTGCAGAAAAAACATTAGTTTTGAATAGTGGAAGTGGAACTACTAGAGTTCAAAGAACTACAACTTCGGGTATAGTATTTGCATATAAAACTTCGTCTGGAGCTTCATATTCCGCATACACAACTGATGTGACCTTTAGCTTTACTTCTGGTACACTTTATATTAAATTTTATAAAAGTTTACCTAAATTGGGTAGTGCTAGTGATACATTTAGATTTACAAATGCTGGAGTAGATGTAGACCGTGTAGTTACATATGAAGTTGCGGATGAACCTTAATGAATAAGAAATACAGCTGTGGGATTTATACAGAAAGGCCCCCAGTATGTAGAAAATACCCTTTTTTGGAAAAATTGGAATATTTTAAAGAAAAAAATATACCGTTAAATGAAGGGTTGGATAATCAGTATTTATTTGAATCGTGCCAATATGTAGAAAATAATAAAATAATAGAATCTACATTATCACAAATAGAACAAGAAAACTATTGTATGGATTGTGGGTTATGTTGTTTTTATACAGCACCATTAGAAGAACTAAAAAATAATTCCAATGTGATATCAGAAGATTTAGATGAAGAGTGGAGTAAACCAAAAAATAAATGTCAGTATTTAGAAATAATAGAGAATAATTAAACAAATAACCTTAACCAATATTTATATATGAGTATATACAAAATCATTAAACTATTTATTAGTATATTTAGGAGTAAATCAATGAAACACGAAGTTTTAACAACATTTGAAGAAATTATAGAAATAACACTTGAACACGAGGGTGGTTATGTTCACGACCCAAAAGATTTAGGTGGTGAAACCAACTTTGGTATAGCAGGTAGATTCTATCCTGACGTAGATATAAAGAATCTAACTAAAGATGGTGCTAAAGAAATCTATAGAAAAGATTATTGGGATAAAAATAAAGTAGATGATTTACCAGATAACTTAAAACATATCTTTTTTGATATGGCGGTCAATCAAGGTAGAGGAACTGCTGTAAAGATTTTACAGAGAGCAATTAATGGTAAAGGTGGTAAAATATCAGTTGATGGTGGATTCGGACCAGGTACAAGAGCAGCATTAGACAAACATACACCTGAGTTAGAAAGAGTTCGTTGTTACAGATTAAAACATTACTATGATTTAGTAAATAAAAAACCTGAACAGGAGAGATTCATATTCGGTTGGTATAAAAGAGCGTTGTCAGTATAATGAATAAATTAACCGAGTGGTTAACTAAACCTTTTTTAGATGAGAATGTAGATTTGCCTATCAATATCGGTGATACTGTTAAGATGGGAAAATTTAAAAATAAAAAAGTAGTTGTTAAGAAAATTGACTGGAATGAAAAGGGTGATTTACTGATAAACGGTAGACCAGCTTTAAAGTTCAGAATAATACCAAAAACTAATTTATTTGATAAAGAAGAAGTTACTGAAGGTGTAGAAGACCCAGGTATATTTAAAGCAGTTTTTCTTGCTGGTGGGCCAGGTAGTGGTAAGACTTTTGCTGCAAGAAATTTATTTGGTATGCCTGATAGTGTAAATATTAGTATGACTGGTATGAAGATGGTTAATTCTGATAAAGAGTTAAAATATCTTTTAAACAAATATGGATTTGGTACAGACTTAGATAAAATGCCTGATGAAGTATTCAAGGATTTAACTGCACCTGGTAAAAGTGGATTGAGACAATATAGTAAAGAACTTACAGCTCAAAGACTAAAACTATATACTGCTGGTAGACTTGGAGTTATTGTTGATGGTACAGGTCATAAATGGAAAAATATTAGACGTGATAAATTAGCATTAGAAAAACTTGGTTATGATACTTATATGATTTTTGTCAATACTTCATTAGAAGTAGCACAAAAAAGAAATCAAGAACGAGATAGAATTTTACCACCGAAGTTATTAGAAAAATCTTGGAGAGATGTTCAAAATAATCGTGGTGCTTTTAAATCAATATTTAAAAACAATTTTATAGAAGTTGAGAATAGTGCAACATTAGATGATAAACAGATTGAGAACAAGTTTGGTAGTTTAGCAAGAAAATATACTAACGTATTTATGAAACGACCAATCAAAAACAAAATTGCTAAAAGTTGGATTAAGAAACAACAGATATTAAAAAAGAGCGGTATAAAAGAATTTGATATTCCATCACCAAGTCGTAAAGGTGTTGAAAAAATGAAACGAAAAGGTAACACTTCAGTTCCCTATGGTAGTGGTTATAAAAAAGTTAATGAAGCTTTTGCAGTTAGAGGTAATAAAGTAGAGAAGTTTATAACTGGTAAGAATCTTACACATAAGGGTAGAAAGTATAAAGAGATAGAATTTGAAACTATTAAAGTTGATAATCCTAAAAAAATGGTTACACTAAAAATCTTATCACCTAAAAATTTATTTGGTCAAGAAGTACCTGTTAAATTTCAAACACTTAGAAGAGGCCCATTTCTTAAAACAGATACGGGTAAAAAACTAAAAGAACAAAAAGAAATCAAAAAAATAGTTGGTGTATATGGTGGTAGATTTCAGCCATTTGGCCCTCATCACAAAAAAACTTACGAGTGGTTAAAGAAACAAGTAGATGATGCTTATATAACAACTTCAGATATAAAACAACCACCAAGACACCCAATGAACTTTAAAGAAAAAGTTCGTCATATGAAAAAAATGGGTATTCCATCTAATCGTATTATAAAAGAAAAATCACCTTATGTAGCAAAGAATGTATTAAAGAAATACGATAAAGATACTACTGCAGTAATTTACATATTTGGTGCTAAAGATGCTGGTAGATTAAAAGGTGGAACAAAGAAAAGTGGTGGTAAGACATATTATCAAGATTATAAAAAAAATAAAAACAATATGAATGGGTATGAAGAACACGGATATGTTCTTACAGCACCTCATATTTCAGTTAGTGTAGGTGGTAAAGAAGTTAGTGGTACAGTAATGAGACAACTACTTGGTTCACCTGACTATGAAAAGAATAGAGAAAAGTTATTTAAAAAAGCTTTTGGATACTTTGATAAAGGTATTTATAGTATGATGACCAATAAATTTAAAAAGTTATTTGAATCAATAGACGAGTTCTTAATTAAAAATGATATAAGTAAACTTATAAAAGAAGAAAGTACAACATTAACATCACCAACTGATGACGGACCACCAACATTTTATAAAGGGTTTGGTGATTATAGAAAATTCTCTAAAAAATGGATAGATGATATGTACACTGGAGCTGGTTGGGAAGTATTACAATATATTTTAGGAAAACATGCTATAAATCCTGATTACGATTATACTCTTAAATATAATGTTGTACCTGCTGTTGCATATGGTCGTAAACAATCTGGAGAATATGGTACTCGATTTGGTGTTAAAACTCCAATAAATACATATAAAGATTATATAGAAGGTACTGTTCTAAGAAACTTAGGTTATACAGTATTAAAGTGGATGGGTATAACACCTGACGGTAAAAATTATACAGGTGTAGAAGTAGAGACTCCAGTATTACCTGGTGTTGGTAAAGATAATGTAGGTAATACAGAAGAAGATAAGTTAGATTTAAAAGAAAGAATTAATTTAGATGAGGAAGTTAATTTATTAGTAGAAGGTGGAGCATACGGACATATGAATCACCCCTTTGATGACAAAAATATTACATTTTCGGATTTAAAACAGATAATTATTAATGGGCTAGGTGGGAATTTAAATAGAGAAGATGGTGTTACAGAGAAACTTGATGGACAAAACTTAATGATTTCTTGGGTAAGTGGTAAATTAGTTACAGCAAGAAATAAAGGACAACTAAAAAACTTCGGTTCATCTGCAATGGATATAAAAGGTGTAGCATCTAAGTTTTCAGGTAGAGGTGATATTAGAGATGCTTTTGTTTTTGCTATGAAAGATTTGAATAAATCTATAGGTTCTTTAAATGATAAACAAAAAGAAAAAATATTTGGTAATGGTAAACGTTGGATGAACTTAGAAGTTATGTATCCAAAGTCAGCCAATGTAGTTGATTATGACAAAGCACAGATTGTATTTCACGGTACATTAGAATATGATGATAGTGGCACAGCAATAGGACAACCTAAAGATTCAGCTCGTATGCTAGCTGGTATGATTAAACAAGTTAATCAAAATGTACAAAAACATTATACAATTGGTAAACCTCAATTTTTACAAGTACCAAAAGTACAAGATTTTAGTAAAAAGAAAAAAGTATATTTGAATAAATTAAAAAAGTTACAAAATCAGTATAAATTAAAAGACAATGATACATTATCTAAGTATCATCAGTCATTTTGGGAAGAATTTATTTTTAATGCTTCAAAACAACACAATTATAAGATACCAAATCGTATTTTAGTTAACTTAACTAAGAGATGGGCGTTCTTTGATAAGTCATATAAGATACCAACGATTAAAAAAGATATTAAGAATGAAAAGTTTTTAGATTGGGTTTTATCATTTGATAAGAATGACCATAAAAAATGGGTAAAAGAGAATATGAAACCATTTGAAGTATTATTCTTTGATGTTGGTGCTGAAATACTAAAAAACATCGGTGGTTATTTAGCTGCATCACCTGACAAGGCAACACAAAAAATAAGAAAAGATGTAATTAACGCAATCAAAACAGTTAAGAGTGGTGGTGATATAAAAAAGATACAAACATTAAAGTTACAATTAGATAAATTAAATAAAATAGGTGGTTTAAACTCAATAGTACCATCAGAAGGAATTGTATTTAAGTATAAAGGTAAAACATATAAGTTTACTGGTGCATTTGCTCCAGTCAATCAAATATTAGGTTTATTAAATTTTTAGGAGTTATAATGGCAAGAAGTAGAGAAAGTGTAAGAGAGAATAAAGCAATGCAATCTATCTTACGAGGTGAAGCACCAGAAAAAAGAATTATGGTAGGTTACCAGGGTGATAAAAAAGTAACCAAACACGGTGATAAAATATCAGAGTTATCTGAAATTATGCAAGAAGCTAGAATGCCGTGGTTTTGTCCGTCTTGTAAGAAGACAATGAAAAAACGTTTAGATAATAAAATGTGGTTGTTGTATAACCATTGTTTTGATTGTCAGGTTGATATTGAACATAAAATGAGAATAGAAGGTACTTTTAACGAGTGGGCTCAACAAAAAGTAATTGCTAATAAATTATCTTGGATAAAAGACCAAAAAGATAAGTTAATTGAGTTTAAAGAACAAGATGAACCTACATTTTATAATCAAGTAGCTGCAGATGGTGAAACACTCGATAAAGAAAAGTGGAGTGTAAACATCAAAAAATTAAAAGAACAAGCAGATGAAGCATTAAATCATCTACAAAAAATAGAAGATTCTTTAACTTAGAATATTTATATATATATATAGAAGTATTTATTAATTAGGAGAAAATAAATGGCAACAATAACCAATGAAGGTGGACCTTACGGAACTAGCGGTCACGCATCCAGTTCATTTGGTACCGCAATAACAACAGGTAACAACGGTAGAACTAATCTTGGGAAGCATTACTCAGCACCGATTAAAGATGACGCCAAATTCGGTGAAATCAAAACAATTAGTGATGGTAAAATTAACCACTTAACTGGTTCTTTAGCTGGTTCAAGTGGATTTATAGTCCAGACAGCTGGTGAAATGGAAATTACACCGACTAAAGGTGATGCAATACGAGCAGATGTTGTTACAGCTAAGACATTATATGAAATTGGTGTACGACAGGTTAGTGGTAGTGGGACAGTTCACATAATTTATTAGTATGGAACGTAATTCTAAAGGGCAACTAAAAGATGTAATTAAGAAAGAATATGTAAAGTGTGCTTCAGACCCTATATATTTTTTGAAAAAGTATTGTTTAATACAACATCCAATAAAAGGTAAGATACCTTTTCATTTGTATGATTTTCAAGAAAAAACAGTCGAGGAGTTTGTACAGCATAGATTTAACGTAATCTTGAAAGCTCGTCAGTTAGGTATCAGTACATTAACTGCTGGATATTCTTTATGGATGATGACCTTTCATCAAGACAAAAACATCTTAGTTATTGCTACAAAACAAGAAGTAGCAAAAAACTTAGTAACAAAAGTTCGTGTAATGCATGCAAACTTACCTTCGTGGTTGAAACAACAATGTGTCGAAGATAACAAATTAAGTTTAAGATACAAAAATGGTTCTCAAATAAAGGCGGTATCAAGTGGTGAAGACAGTGGTCGTTCAGAGGCACTATCTTTATTGATACTTGATGAGGCAGCATTTATTGATAAGATTGATACGATATGGGCAGCAGCATCTCAGACGTTATCAACAGGTGGTCAATGTATAGCTTTATCTACACCTAATGGTGTTGGTAATTGGTTCCATAGAACTTGGATGGATGCTGAAGACGGAGTAAATGATTTTAATTTTACTAAACTTCATTGGACTGTACATCCTGACAGAGAACAAGAGTGGAGAGATGAACAAGATGCATTATTAGGTCCGTCTCTTGCAGCTCAAGAATGTGATTGTGATTTTATTACATCTGGTCAAAGTGTAATTGACGGTGTAATCTTAGAAGAGTATAGAAATACACAAGTTAAAGAACCAATAGAGAAACGTGGTATTGATTCAAACGTTTGGATATGGAAACCACCTAATTATACAAAAGATTATATAGTATGTGCTGACGTTAGTAGAGGAGACTCTACAGATTATTCCGCTTTCCACGTTATTGATATTGAGAATGTAGAACAAGTTGTGGAATATAAAGGTAAAATATCTACACGAGATTATGGAAACTTGTTAGTTAACATCGCAACCGAATATAATAACGCATTATTAGTTATTGAGAATAATAATATAGGTTGGGCTACGATACAACAAGTAATAGATAGAGAATATGATAATTTATTCTATATGAGTAAAGATTTACAATATGTAGATACACATAAACAAATTAATAATAAAATTAATAGAATGGAAAAACAAGTAATACCTGGATTTACATTGACACAAAAAACAAGACCATTGATAGTAGCAAAATTAGAAGAATTTTTTAGAGAAAAATTATCTATAGTCCATTCTCAACGATTAATAGATGAATTATTTGTATTTATATATAACGGAAACAGGGCAGAGGCAATGAGAGGCTATAATGATGACTTAGTAATGTCTTATGCTATGGGATTATGGATACGAGAAACAGCTCTTAGATTACGAGCTGAAGGTATAGAATTACAGAAAAAAGCTGTAAGTAGCATCAACTCAAATCAAGGTGCTTATACAGCAGGAAACAATCAAAATGATTCTTGGACTATGAATATAAACAAATCTCCAGAATCATTAGAATGGTTAATTAACTAAAGAGGAAAAAATGGCCGATACAACAATATTTGGTAGATTACGAAGACTATTTTCAACAAACGTAATTGTTAGAAATGTAGGTGGGAAACGATTAAAAGTTGCCGATACAAGTCGCACACAATCTATGCCACACAATAATCTTATTGATAGATATCAAAAATTATTCACAAACTCAGGTCTTAGTGGATACTCAGATTCATTATTAACAAAAACAATGAGATTGAATTTATTCAAAGACTATGAAAATATGGATAATGACCCAATTGTATCATCAGCTCTTGACATTTATGCTGATGAGTCAACTATGAAATCAGAATATGGTGATGTTTTAACTATAAAAACTGATAACGAGCAGATAAAAGAAATATTACATAATTTATATTATGATATTATTAATATAGAATTTAATCTGTGGCCGTGGATTCGTAATATGTGTAAATACGGTGATTTCTTTTTGAAGTTAGATATAAATGAAAAATATGGTATTACAAACGTTGTACCTATGTCTGTTTATGATGTTTCAAGAATGGAAGGTTTAGACCCTGAAAATCCAGAGTACGTAAAGTTTTTAATAGAACAAGGAACGAATGAACATAGATATAAATCAGAAACAGCTGCTACAAGAGAAGAGTTAGAAAACTATGAAGTAGCTCACTTCAGATTACTTTCTGATTCCAATTATCTACCGTATGGTAAATCACAAGTTGAAGGTGGCCGTAAGATTTGGAAACAATTATCTCTTATGGAAGACGCTATGTTAATTCATAGAATTATGAGAGCTCCTGAAAAAAGAGTATTCAAAATTGATATAGGTAATATACCACCTGCTGAAGTTGATAATTATATGCAACAAATTGTAAATAAGATGAAAAAAGCTCCAGTTATTGAAGAAGGTACAGGAGATTACAATCTAAAATATAATATGCAGAATATAACAGAAGATTTCTTTATGCCAGTTCGAGGTGGAGATAGTGGAACAAGTATTGAATCACTACCTGGTTTAACATATGAAGCTACTGAAGATATTGAATATCTAAAAAACAAACTATTAGCTTCGTTAAGAATACCAAAAGCATTTCTTGGATATGATGAAGCGGCTGGAAGTAAAGCAACTTTAGCAGCTGAAGATGTTCGTTTTGCTCGTACTATTGAACGTATACAAAGAATAACTCTTTCAGAGTTAACTAAAATTGGTATTGTTCATTTATACGCTCAAGGATATAAAGATGCAGATTTAGTTAATTTTGAATTAGATTTAACAAATCCATCTACAATCTATGAACAAGAAAAGATTGAGTTATGGGGAAATAAAACAACTTTAGCAAGAGATATGTTAGGTGAAGGATTAGTATCTTCAGACTGGATATATAAAAATATATTTGAATTTACTGATGAACAAATCAAAAAAGAAGATGAAAAAATTATATTTGATTATAAAAATAAATTTAGACGTTCTCAGATAGAAACTGAAGGTACTGACCCAGCTAAAACTGGTGAAGCTGTTGGAACACCATCTGATATGGCAGCCGGTAGAACAGGCCACGAGTTAGATGATGAAGGGGGTTCACCAGAAGGTGGTTTTGAAGGAGCTGGTAGACCTAAAGAAATTCCACATCACGGAAAAGATGGTAGCGCAAGAGGTAGAGACCCACTTGGAGCTCACGATATGAAAAAAGGTGGCAGTGGTGCACCTAAATATGGTAAAGCATTAGCACTTTCACATTTTGATAAATTGAAGAAATCAATGAAATTTGGTAAAACTGATGTAAAAATTATATCAGAAGTATCTGAGCTTGAAGAAGAGTACCAGAATGAGGTAACTTCTTTAACCAAAGACACATCAAATGACTAATTATTGTTTAACTTTATATTTATTTATGAGTAAATATAATTAAATACTGGAGTATTATGAAATGGCTCGGAAATTAAAGCATTCTAAAATAAAGAATACAAGTATTCTTTTTGAATTATTAACAAGACAGATAACAGCAGACGTATTAGCTGGAAAAAGTACTAAATCAGTTAAAATTGTAAAAAAATATTTTAACGAAGATACAGAATTGGGTAAAGAACTACAATTGTATCGATTACTATCAGAAAAACACTATGAATCTGAGAGTAGAGCAAATGATTTAATAAATATTGTCTTAAAATCAAGACAAAAAATAAGTAATTCTAAATTACGTAACGAAAAATATAATTTAATCAAAGAAATCAAAGAAAATTATAAAGTAGAAGACTTTTTTAATGGTCGTATTTCTAATTATAAACTTTTAGCTTCTATCTATAACACATTTCAATCAGAAACTATTGATGAAACCTTTAACCCAGAACAAACCGTTAATGCTAAATTTACTGTTTTAGAACATATTACAAGTAAGAAGATTAGTTCTAAAGAAGCTAAAGCTCACGTCCTTAAAGAATATAATAAATCAGATAAAGATTTAAGATTACTTACGTATCAAATACTTGTTGATAAGTTTAATAAAAAATATAAAACACTTAATGAATCACAGAAAAGTTTACTCAAAAATTACATTAATAATGTAAGTAATACAAACTCTTTACGGAGTTTTGTAAACATAGAAGCAAAGAAAATTGATACTGCGTTAAAACTAAATTTACCACAAGTAAGTGATAAAATTACAGCAATAAAATTAAATGAAGCAATTAAACAAATTGATAATTTAACAAAAGGTAAAATAGTTAACGAAAAACAGGTTCTAACATTAATGAGGTATTATGAATTAGTTAAGGAGTTAAAAAATGTCCACAAAACTTGAGGCACTGAAAGCTTTAGTACGAGAATTAATCAAAAAAGAATTAGATGAAGCATCTGTAACCGGTAATCTTGACGGTGGAGCAGGTCCTCCAAAAACACCATTTGCATTTAAGAAAAAGAAAAAAGACGAATCTATATCTGAAGTTAAATTTCACGTAAAAACTGAAATGGGTAGTGTATTAGTTGATGCTAGTGGAAAAGGTGAAGCTGTGATGAAAGTAGCTAAGGCACTTAAAGGTGGTCGTAAAGGAATAATTAGTGTAAACAGAGTTGGTGTATCTCAAGCAAAACAAGTTGACCAAAAAATTGAAAATGTAACTGAAGGTAAATACCACGATTACAGAAATGACGAGTCTCTAACACCAAAACAAAAAATTGGTATGTCAATGAGAGAAGTTAGAGATAAATTAAACGAGTTAGATAAACTTGTTAAAATGAATGTGAGATTTAAAAACGAAGTAGGAGTTGATTCTACATCCTATTGGAAAAATACTCACAACGCAATGAAAAAAATTAGTGAAAGGTTAGTAAAACTAGCAAATAAAGTTGGCCAACTTTACTAATCTTATTATGAAACCATCTTGGAATAAAGATGGACTTAACTTTTTAGGTAGATTGTTAAGTCTATCTAACTTAAAACGCCGTTGGCTCATAGAAGAGACAAAAATACGAGGTGAAGAGCCAAATAAAATGGAAACGATAAGTTTCATTGATAGGTGGATTAAAAGATTAGAAAATTTAAAAAACGAAATTATTAAAACACGGAGTTAAATGTGAAGAACTTAATAGTAGATTACTTACCATTTGAAATAAAACCAGAGCAGATTAATGAATCGATGAAAGAAAACGATGGAAAATTGATTGTTCGTGGTGTATTACAACGTGCTGAAGCTAAAAATCAAAATGGTAGGGTTTATCCTCGTGAGATTTTACAACGTGAAGCTAAAAAGTACACAAAAGAATTTATATCACAAAGAAGAGCTATGGGAGAACTTGACCATCCAGAAAGTTCAGTAGTTAACTTGCAAAACGTATCTCATAATATTAAAGACATGCATTGGGAAGGTGATAACCTCTTAGGTGAAGTTGAAGTATTAGGTACACCAAGTGGTAATATATTAAAAGAATTATTTAAAGCAGGTATCAAGTTAGGTATCTCTTCAAGAGGTATGGGTTCAGTAGAGACTGTTAGTGAAGCTAATGGTGACCAAGTAACTCAAGTTCAACCAGATTTTGAACTTATAGCTTTTGATTTTGTTTCCAATCCATCTACACACGGAGCTTTTATGCATCCAGATGGTGTAAATGAATCAGTAGATAAAAATCAAACAATGGGTAGAACTTGTGGTGAATACTGTAAAGTAGAATCAGTAATCAATGATATTATGAGAGGATAATATAATGAAAATTTTAGAATCGTATAAAAAAATGGCAAAAAGTATGTTGACAGAATCAGCATGGGATAGAAAATTTGGAGAACCTTTACCAACATTAGAAAC
>Ga0209360_1001274_pt1 | contig 17178 bp, 15 predicted proteins | sample SaaInlV_130m_DNA_3_FD_184651 | JGI IMG/M metagenome (GOLD analysis project Ga0209360, IMG submission 184651) | Marine microbial communities from expanding oxygen minimum zones in the Saanich Inlet - SI037_S3LV_130m_DNA (SPAdes) (version 2) | ecosystem: Environmental > Aquatic > Marine >... | reverse complement strand
ACACTGGACGGAATGATATATTTGCCTGCGGGCTTACTCTGCGATCAAATTCAATTTACCCCTACTGTAGAATTATGGACAGACGATAAAGCGGAGTGGCTTGAACAAGCAAAAACAATAAAAGCGTCATTCCCAGATAATGCTACTGTTGAAAGGCTTCAGGAGCTTCTTGAAAATTTAGAACAAAGACAATAACCAACGGACCCTCACTTTTGTATCGGGTCATCCCCACTAGAACTTAAGCTATTAAGTTCCCCCTGATAAGCACTTCACCCTATACATGTAGGGTTGACGCAAGAAACTCCCCGCGAAAAAGACTTTACTTTTTTATAGGGTGCAGATGTTTAGGTCTTAACATCTGCATAGCCTTGTATCGCAGGCTAAAGCCCGTTTCAGATGTTTACACTTGGGGCTTCAGATGATGTCACTTTTCAAGGGACGCAATTAGAGGTCGGCGCAATGGGTTCGTTCCAACGGAGGGCGCACAAGCTGATGCCGTCATGCTAGCGCAAGTTGAGGATTGTGGAAGTTTCCCGGCATTGGATGAAGACGGTTGTGATTGGCTCAAAGCAATCTGGCCCGGCCTTAAACCGGCCGGGTTTTTATCTCTGCCCCTTACCTTCTACCCTCAAATGTAACCCCCCTCATCCTTCCTATCCAGGATCTTCCCGATCTCTTGGATCTGCAGTCTATCGGTTCTCTAAACTTTCGAGAACTTCGACAAGGCGCTCTTGGACGCCCATGTCTGGAACACTGTTGGTGATACAACCGTCGTTTTTTACCCAATTAAGCTTTGCATCGGTCCAAATTTCTAACCAAGGTTTTATATCCTGTGGCTCATCAAACATGCCTACCGGAATGCTAGTCATACCTTCCATATAATCCAACGTAGTGTAAACATTGGTGTGGCAATTGGGGCAATGCTGGGTATAGAGGTTCCCGCCACTGCCGCCTTGATAAACATATTCACTAATCGCACCAGTCCATGTAACTTCATCTGAAGAATACATAGCTCGAACACCCACTGAACCAGTTAATCTCCGGCAGCTGCCACAATTACATTGGACAACAAGCATCGGTTTTAAATTAGTCTCAAATTTTACGTTACCGCAATGGCATTGGCCCGTATAACTCATAATACTCTCCTATTTCTCTTTCTGATTAGCCGATTTTTTTTGTAATTTCAGTTTTGCATCTTCTATAAAAGAAGTTAACTCATCAAGCTCACTCCTCTCAAGCAGCTCTATATCCACGCTGCATTTTAAATTTTCAGTTTCAAGGCAAATGCGATCGTTTTTTATTGGCCCATCTAACACAACTTCAAATGTACGTACTTCTTCACGAATTCCCTTCACTGTGACTGTTTCCCTTTCTATGCATTCGATGGAATCAGAAACCTGACTAAATGTATCAAATGATATTAATATAGAACCTGGTTTAGTTATCGATTCTAACCTGGCTGCCAAATTTACCTGGCCCCCAATAACTGTATAGTCCAGTCTATCTTCGCTTCCAAAGTTACCGACTGTGCAGTAGCCTGTATTCATTCCTATTCGTATCTGTAATGGTTCACGGAGTCCAAATTTTTGGGCCCATTCATCGGTAAGTTCAACCATTCGCTTTTGCATGGCAATTGCCATTTTAGTACATCTCAGAGCGTCTTCCTGTACGCCTTCGGATTCCGGATCACCAAAAAATATTAAAATGGCATCTCCAACATACTTATCGATTGTTCCGCCAAACTCGAGTGCGATGTTGGCCATTTCTGTTAAATAGTAATTCAACATCGCTGTAATCTCTTCTGATTCTAGGGAATCTGAGATACCCGTAAATCCCACCAGGTCCGAGAAAAAGACGGTCAGTTTTTTTCGCTTACTGGTGAGATCCACCTGCTGCTCGCCCGAAAAGATCGATTTGTAGAGTTGTGGTGCTAGATATTTCGATAGTTGATCTGAAATTGATTCGATCCTCTTCTTTGCTTCTTCCGCAATCTCTTTTTGACGTCCCATTTCACTTGCCAAATTTTTTCGCAACAAAGTTTCCAACTTTTGTTTTTTGAGAAGCTTATCGAGCTCCTCAGTTTTTACTTGAGCGAGTTCATGGGCTTCTTCTGCTCTAGCCTTTTGTCTCGCCATCTCTGCCGACAGATTTTTATGCAAAGAAGCCTGAAGCCTAAGCTTCTTCAGTTCCTTTTCCATTTCTAACTTTGTTGATTCTGTCTTTGTGTCTTCCATCTCGGGGCTCGACAATAGTACTGATCTTGGTATTGGTTATCCGAATTGGGATACTAGTCTTTTCGGCCTGGTCTGTTCTGATTAATTGACAACAAGAAACCCGCTGACCCGCTCGAAAAACCGAAAGCAGTCACACTGCCAAGAGCGTTACTCGAAGCACTTTGGCGAACTGAACTGGCGCTGAGCCCAAACTGAATGTTTTGCTTGGCCGGTGCGAAGTTAACTGCACACCGGCCATGGCCGTCTTTAGTGGCCGGCGAATACCAGCATCTGAACCGGCATCAGAAGCGCTTGAATCCGCAGAATGATTGCGTGCACGAGTCCCACCGTATCCACAGCATGCAGGAACACGGTCTCGCCAAAACTCAACTTACCTGATTCCAGCAACTCGTGATTATTGGTATAGGCGTTAGCGATACATTTGCTGCCGGGCATCACTTTTTTGAGGCCACCAGCGTAGAGCGGCTCCATGACTACCGTTAAGGTGCCTGGTCGTGCACGCTGCTGCGCATCCAACAGGGTGTCCGACGGCTTAAGTTGGCCCGCGGCCACAACCGGTTGCACGCGGGTAACAATCATCGGGATGACCTTAAAGGGGTCTGAAAGACATACCACCTCGGCTAACGTGCCCAGTTTGATTACCTGCGTTGCCAACTGGTTAAAGCCCGCGGCGATCTGGTAGCGACCGGACTCCGGGCCTTCAGAGGGGATCAATACGCCCGCTGGCCGAAGGATAGGGTTGACGTAGTCGCCGCGCTGCAGGAAGAACTGCGCCACTTCACCATCGACACCTGCATAGATGACCGTTTTGCCCAGTTCGACCTCAGCTTGTTCTAGAGCTCGCTGGGCGCTTTCTCGCTGGGCGGGAAGGACCTCGTCAATCTGGGATTGCACGGCCCCTATATTGGCCTGTGCTGTCTGTACGCCACCGCGCTTCTGGACAGCAATATTTTCAAGTCGCTCCAGTTCGATCTGGCTGATCAGTTGCGACGATAGCTGTTTTTTCTTGGACAGTTCGCTCTCAGCCTGCTTTAACGCGCTCTGCGCTTTCAGGAGTGTTACGTTTGCGGCCTCAAGTTGAATTTTCGCCTGGGTAAAAGCAGTCTCAATTTGTTTCAGCTGACTTTTTGCGACGTTTACAACTGCAAGCTGGGAACTGTCGAGAAGGCTAAACAAGGGCGCGCCCGCAGCAACTGACTCGCCGTTCTTTACGAACACCTCTTCGACGCGACCGCCACCTTCAGGAAGAATTGGGATGGTTCGAAAATACGGTCCCGCGTTGGTTGTTGAGGGATGAAAATAAAAAACCACGGTAATCAAGGTCACGGTTAGGACCAAACACGCCGTGATTCCCCAGCGCAGTTCATACCACATGGTGAAGAAGTTAATTTCCACACCCCAGCGCTTACCCTGGTGGTAGCGACGGAACAGGAAATCGGGAAGTACCGTAACGAGTGAACAGAAAATCAGTTCTAGCATGGCTTAGCGCTCCTGTGCCCTGCTTGGGGCAGGGCTGGCCGGTTCCTCAGTTGACTCCCCGGAAATTTTGGCTAGTGATCGCGAAATGTTGTTGATCGGCGTCAGAAAATCCGGCAGTTTCAGTAAGGCCAGAATCAGTGCCAAAACCCAGAAAACATTGTTATGGGTGAATAGGGCAAGCAGCGCCAAAACCATGATGAGCTGTGATTGGGTATTCCCGTGCTTGTGGGCTAACTGCTCGGGAATGGCATGGATCTTGAGATAGAAAACACCAACCCCCAGAATCATTACGACGACGAAGATAGCGATCCCCGTAAACAACGGATCACTGCCATCTACCCCTCCTATATAGGAAGGAAGAGTATGTGGCGCCAAAGGGTGTAGTTGACCGGCCATAGAAGTTCACTCCTGAATACGAGACTGAGGTTCAGTAGGAAGATTTTGAGTAAGACTCTCGTTGAATTTTGACTAAATTAATTTGGCTTTAGATGCCAGTTCGCTAACCTTCGACAGGCCCGAGACGTTAGAAAACCCGAGTTGATGATAACTCGGTTCAGGGTACGAATAGTAGCCTTGACCGGTTTGCAAGCCCATCACGCCTTTATCGAGGAAGGCTTCTTTAAGGTACTGAGCGTTCGCAACGCATCTCCTCGTCGCTGCGCTGCGCCCCCAGTAACTAAAGATTTGGTAGATCGTCCAAAACCAATGACGTCCATAAGACCACATGGGTTAATCGCGCAGCCACGGCTCATGATCCTATAAGTGCGATCGACAGTTTCAAGACCTGCTGCGCCCTTTGCCGCCAGCGACTGCGCGGCGTGCAAGATCAGAATTAGCACCCTATTGCAGATGTAGCCATTTTGTTCCTTTGAAATTGGTATGGGAACTATGCCATGCAATCTGGCCACCCAACACGCCGGCCTCCGACAACCGCCAGTTTTCTACTCCTGATGTTGTCATGACTTTATCTATTACCTTCAAGTTAAGATAAGCTAGTCTCGATTACTCTCTGAGGCTGCAAGTCTTTCAGAGAGCGGTTTTGCTGAAATTCCATGAGCCAAAAGGCTTAACCCAACCGTGCACACAACCACCGCAACAATGAGTTCAGTGTTGGGCAACTGTTCTGACACCACAATCGAGGCAAACGCGAGACTCGCTAGCCCTCGGGGCCCAAACCAACCCAGGAAGAGTTTGCTAGCCAAACTCTCCTTCGAGCCCGACAGGGAGAACACGATGGGGATGATGCGAATTAAGGTAAGACTTAAAACTGCATAACTCAGAACTTGAAAATCAATGGCGGGTAGCGCCAATGGAACAATGAGCAGCCCGAACATCACCCAGGCGACCAACGCCAACACTTCGCTTATTCCTTCTGCAGGCTCGACTAGATGATGCACCTGGTCGCCAATCAGCCCACGAAATACGAGCCCTCCAGCAAAAGCTGCGATGTATCCACTGCCTTCCAGGGATTGCGCGACCGCGAAGCACGCGATGGCGAGAGCAGGCAGACTCATCTGCAGCCAGATCCCGTCGAGCCAGTTTTTGTTTTTCGCGAACTTGAGCAAAGTTGCCCCCAGCCATGTGAGGCCAACCCCAACGAGAACCCCGATTCCGATCTCTTCACCTAACAAGACCCAAGCCAAACCATCTCCCCGATTTGCTTCACCAAGTTCCAGCGCAATAAAAAGAAGCAGGAAGGGAACGCAAAGTCCATCGTTGAGGCCGCTCTCGCAGCTTAATCCTTCCCGTAACCGATCCGGTACCTGAGGATTGGTGACCACGGCTTTGCCGAGGGCGGCATCCGTTGCCGCCAGCATTGTGCCGAGAACGGCTGCTTCATAAAGGGAAAGAACATCAAACCAGAAAGCTGCCACGACACTTCCAAGCGTAATCGTAAGAGGCAGTCCTATCGCCAGCATCCGAACGGGTATACGCAGGTTACGCCGAAGGACCGCGAGGTTGGCGTTGGCTGCATCAATAAAGAGAATCAAGGCGAGAGTGACATCGATCAGAGGCTTACCATTGATCTCCGCCGCTTGAGGTGAGAACCAATTGAGGCCCAAAGGACTCATTGCGATTCCTGCCGCAACAAAGATAATGGGAGCAGAAAGTGGCAATCGCTGCACTTTCCCAGCGATGAGGCTGTAAAGAAACGCTAAGAGCGCAAAACCGGCTAAACCCAGGTACATAAGTTACCCCCCCAAAGAGACTGCTCGAAAGTTACCCCTATTCCGGCGCGGAGGTCAACCTCGCTCTACAAGATTTCCAGTAACGCCCCCAATGCCGCAAATTGCTCAGAAGTGAAAAACTGTTTCCGACATGTGCGTTTTTGACAAAAGGAAGAGCGATGAACGCCATCGTCAATCTGATTACCCAAAAACCAGAATACTGTTCGCCTTAATTTCTGTCTCGAGCTTGATGATCTCAAAATCGTCAGAAGAAATCTTTTTAGCGCACAGGACAGGTGCGATCAGCCCTCGCGCAGCATGCCGCGGATCATTTTCGATGCGCCCGACGGCGCCACCGGTCGTGAGACAGCCTGCAGAAGAAATGTCGAGGCGTTTGACGATATTTTTCTTCAGAGCCGGGTGCTGGTGAATGTTGAAACGCGATCTCTTCAAACCGAGTTCCGTGGCCCGCAATGCCAAGTCTGCTTGGGCGTTGCCCCGATGGGGATGTGCAATCTCTTTTGGCCAGGCGCCAACACGACGCTCGCGCGGGCCTTAACCGCGCACCACTATTGATAGCGGCCAAGTGTTTATAGCAAATGGTGGCAGGAAGGGACGTTAATGCTGCCTATACTTCGTAAGTTTAATTTATCCTTGCTGAATATTATTTTCTTTTTTTAGTATAGGGCATCGATTTTTTGCTGTTGCAATATCTTATCTTTTTTTCCTAAATAAGAACCCCAAGTTGTGACACAAAAAGGTACGCAGTAGGTAAGGAGAAGTTTTAATATTGGAGGGTACTCCCCTGTTAAAATAGTGTCGCCGTGATTGATTAATGCAAGTATTGTTCCCACTACACATGCGGTTAAAAATGCTTTTTTTGGCGTACCATCTTTAAACGCAATATCAAAAAATTTAGTTGAGTATTTTTTACTCATAATAAAACCTCATTAATCTGATACGCACGCAAGGGACGTTAATGCTGCCTATAATACTCCCAAAGACAGTTGCCACAGATAGGCAACAACACATACCGCAATAAGAGCAATCGTGACGTACGGCTTGCTTTCAGTCGGATTGTCGTCGTGCAAAGGGATCAATTGAGAAAGGCCTCTTTACTGCTTCAAACCTACCGCTAGAAACACTGGCATGATCAGCACCAGCCATCCAGTCACAAGCTTTTTCATGACCGCCCATCCAAGGCCTCAAAGCGATGATTGGAAGTGTCGTCTTGGTAGAGCCTGAGGAACGATATAGAAACGCTCATACTCATACTCCGATCTCCGTCACCTCGCCCCTGGCTGGATAATCCTTTGCAACCACGAAGTCGATGGCCTTCAAGATGTCACCGAAACTCGGCCTCGCAAACGGCATGGTCTGGACTGTCGCGAAGTAGAGCGTCTGATCTGGACGAACTAAAAAGGTTCCCGGTTCTACAAATAACGAGGGCTCCTCGATACCGGCTGAGGTTTTGCCTCGACCCGAAGAGATATATAGACCCCATTCCTGAGCTTTTTCGAGCGTGAGGCCATACCCCATCTTAAGCTCGTTGAGCTCCCACTCTTCCTTGGCTTGGGCAGCTCGCTGCGCATCGTCACTTGAGAGCACGAAGACATCCACACCGCGACTTTGAAAGTTATCTACTTTGCGCTTGAGGTCTGCCAGGTAATGGGAGCAGATCGGGCAGTGCAGTCCGCGGTAGACAACAATCAGGGTGAACTGGTCCGGAGTCTGGTTGGCCAGAGACCAGTGGCCACCACCAACTAACGGCACCGTGAGGTCTGGGACTACCTGTCTTGGAATGAGCGGAATTTGAGTCATGGGGTCTCCTGTAAAGTTACTAGCTGGTGAAACGACGAACGCTCGATGGCTACTATTCAACGATAATCGGTTGATCTGGTTTAAACGCATGAAAAACAAAGGCGAAGGTGACGTGATACACCGCGTCCTCAAGCGCTCCGTTGGCAGCCAGGTGTTGCGCTGTCACGCTACCCACCTCTCGACCATTCTTGATTTCTCGGGTATCCAAGGCGCTGGCCTGTCCGGGTCGCCAGGTGAGGACTAAATTTCGATCCCGGATTTGTTTGTCCTGCTGCAGAAGTGCCAGAGACCAGGCGCGGTCGTCGACCACCACCACCCGCTCAAGGGGGCCGATACCCTCGGGTACCTCCCCGCGGTAAAGGAACGGAAAGCCCGAGCTGTCATAGCCGACATAGGGGTTGGCACCATAGGGTCGTAGATTGGGGTTCCCAGGCACCAGCACCTCACCTTGGGGGTAGTTGTTCTTGAAGTCGAGGAAAGATTCCAGCCGGGAGGGCAGCATCGTGAGGGCGGCCCCCGCGAATTCCCCGAAGATGGCTTGCCCTGTGTACTGTTGCCACCAGGATTGACTTAAGCGGTCATACATCAGCAGGTCCGAGTGGCGAAGACTCCCGGTGGTGCCGAAGTCGAGGACTTTGTTTCCTACTCGCCGATCAAAGACGATCGCGGCGTTACATAACGGGCAATAGGTGACGGCCACGGGAATATCTCCCATTGTGTCGTTCACGATCTCATGCCAGGTCAAAACCCGCAGCGGATAGGCTTTGGCGGTATCGCCGAGCACTAAGGTAATTACGGGTTCTCGATCATCGAGAGTGACCTTGGTAGCCGGAACAAACCGTGGCTCATCAATCGAGGGGATGCCATCCTTGCCCGGCCCACCCGACACGACCTCTCCCGGATCGACGGTACAGCGGCTGAAGTCGGTGTTGGGCCAGTTCCGGGTCAATTGTCCAGCTGCCACCGAGCAATCATCGACCACAGCGGAGTTAGCATGACTTAGCGAGATTCCCCCGCCATAAAGTGATACGAGCACCAAGAGTGTTGCAACCGGGAGTGGCCACAACGGTTGGGTGAATTTCGCTGTCATCGGGGAAATCAAATGGGACTTAAAGCCAATCAAGTCCGGCAGTGTTCCATCTAGGGACGGTTCAATTACTTTGTTGGATTCAGCCCGACTGGGAATCATGCAAGGCATCTTTTAAAGTCGTGAAAACGTTTGACGTTGCCGGCTAGTTGGCCGAGGGCTGCCGAGTCCAAAAGGATGCGATAACCCCGTGTTCTTTCAAGACAACACAAAAGGTTTTGCCTCATGTCACTGCACCCAGGCCCGTGGGTTGTTCATTGCGCTGGACCAACAGAAGGTCAGGGGTGCTCTTAAGATAGGCCAGTCGCCAGTTTTTCCTCCCCTGTGGGTGCAATCCATGGGTGAGGTCACAAAGTGCGCAGCGTTTCCGTCCCAACACTTTGCTGCCGAGGTAGCCCATTTCGCCGAGAAATCCGGCATCGGCATGATAGATGCCATAAAGCAGCTAGTATGAGCCTTCTATCGAGTCCAACGAACGGCTCGCATCAATAGTCATGGCGGCCATTTATTCGAGAAAAATCCCCCGCCCGAAGGCGGGGGTACAGCTGGCAGGAGGAAGCAAGGCTGTGAGGTGTTGCGGGAAAAGGAATTCGATTGTCGATCGCTTAAAGCCATTCCCAAGTTCAAGGCTGGATTCTGTCGGTGACAAAGAGATAATCACCTCCGGGGGCTGCCTGGTGACAGGCAATACACCCTTTCGTTGCACCCTTGGCAACCCGTCCAGCGAGCGCCATACCCTTGGGGTTTTTCAGCACCGAACCATCGGGAGCGTATTTCACCCAAAACCAGTCTTGATTGTCAGAGTCATAGCCGGACTCGCGCTTAAACATAACGGTTACGGCTTTCAGATGTTTTTCCCGCTCGTTGGATACGGTCTCCGTCGAGATTCCCGCAGGGCCGTAGTTACGCTTAACCACAGCCCAGTTGTTGTGTTTGCCTACTGTTACCTTTGCTTCAAGTGTTTCAAGGACAAATCCATGGGGTTCTGTTCCCGCATAAGGCTTGGAGTAGATCGGGTTTGCTCCTACCAGACCCTTGGTCTCAAGGGCAGACCACAGTGTCGCCGCATATTCCAGATCGGCCTTGTTACCAAAGGGCGCTCCAGCCCCGGCTACACTTGTGAAAGCCAGAGCAACACCCAGCAGTATCGGTTTGGATAGTCTTTTTTTACAGTTGTTGGTAGTGAAAAAGGTCATAGAAAAAATCTCCCTGGTCTTTCTGGTTGGAATAAAATACGGTATATCTAATATCTACTGTATAATTATAAAAGACAAGTACGCACTAAAAAGTAACTAAAGGGAAAATAGGGCATCAAATGAAAAAGATCACGACAACCTGCCCGGTGGAGCGAAGCCTGGACATCATTGGTGGTAAATGGAAACTCTGTATCTTGTCGAAGCTACAAGTAGGACCAATACGCTTTGGCGCCCTGAAACGAGAAATGCCAGACATCACGCAAAAGATGCTGACCCAGCAACTCAGAGACCTGGAAACAGCGGGTCTGATTCATCGTAAGGTCTATGCTGAGGTACCACCCAAAGTAGAGTATTCACTCACTGATTTTGGGCACACCCTCAGGCCCATGGTCGACTTTGTCAGTGGTTGGGGCATCAAGAACAGCGAGCAGATCAATCAGGCGCTGGGGGCACTGGGTCGGGTTTGACTGTCGCAACAACCAACTAGACACGAGACGAGGCAACACCAGATGAGTCTTAATGAAATCAGAGCACTCACCTTTGATACCGGTGGAACCATCCTGGACTGGCATACTGGATTTGCCACTGCGCTTAAGAATATTGGGAAAATCCACCAGATCGAAAGAGACTGGGGCAGCATAGCCAATGCCTTGCGACGTCGGTCGCTAGGGAAAATGGTGAACCTGGGTGAGCATGAGCCGCCTCAATACAATTTCGATGACGCACACCGCATGGCCCTTAATGAGGTTTGTGTCGAGAATGGGTTGGATTCGTTTACTGAGGAAGAACGCTACAGCATCTGGTGGGAGACAGTACACAGCCTCACCACATGGCCGGACTTTCCCGCTGTGTTGCCAAAACTCCGTGAACGATTGATGTGTGTTTCTTTCACCATTCTAAGTTTCCGGATTGTTATAGATACGGCGAAGAGAAATGGGCTGACTTGGGATGCCATACTATCGTGCGAGGCAACCGGGAAATACAAACCGCTGCCTGAAGCTTACGAGCGGGCAGCACACTACTTGCAACTTGAGCCCCACCAGTGCTGCATGGTGGCTTGTCACAATTTCGATCTCAATGCCGCGAAGGCCGTCGGCTTCAAGACAGCCTTTATCCGGCGCCCAGATGAGTGGGGAGATGAAGGCCCACCTGATCCTGAACCAAACCCCGAGCATGACTTAATTGTGGATAATTTTCAGGCTTTAGCTCAAGCGTTTGGAGTCTCAAAAGTTTAGGTTGAAACTGGTAAATAGTTTACATTTCAGTGGTGTTAATGATGTCCTACACGCGCACTCACGGGCCGGTACTACGTCAGCTCCAGTTGGACAGAATAGTCTGATTGCCTAAGAGAGAGTTTTAACTCATCGTTAACCTGAAGAGAAAACGATGATGACAGACAGGGACGTTAATGCCGCCTATACTCACGATGGCTGCCAGCCTGCGTTGTGTTTGCTTAGTCGTGGTGCTAGCTTATGCCACCTTGCAAAGATGCGGGTGATCTATTACCTCCATAAAGCATGGATTATGGGCGCGCGAACATGAGCAATGATCAGGTCATTCTTCACCACTACCCCCAGTCACCGGTCAGCGAAAAGGTCCGCGTGGTACTGGGCCTGAAGGGGCTGGCCTGGAAGTCCGTGGAAATCCCGCGCCTGCCGCCAAAGCCAAACCTGATGCCGTTGACCGGGGGCTATCGGCTAACACCGGTGATGCAAATCGGCGCTGATATCTATTGCGACACCAAATGCATTATTCGGGAGCTGGAGCGGCGATTCCCCGAACCCACGCTGTTTCCGGGCGGCGCACACGGCCTGCCCTGGGCCCTGGGGCAATGGACGGATGGGCCATTGTTTCAGGACGTGGTCTGCGTGGCGCTGGTGGAGATGAGCCCGAACATGCCAGCCGAATTTCTGGCCGACCGGGGTCCACTGTATTTTGGCCCGGGTTTCTCACTCGACGATATCAAGGCGAAATATCTGGAATGCCTCTCCAATGTGCGGACGCAGTTCGGCTGGATCGATGAGCGGCTGTCGGCGCGGGATTTCATACTGGGCGCTACACCGGGCCTGCCCGATGCCCTGGCCTATTATCTGGTCTGGTTCCTGCGCGACCGCATGGCCAAGGGCGAAAGTTTCCTCTCCCAGTTCAAGAATCTGGTGGCCTGGGAACAGCGGGTCAAGGCCATCGGCCAGGGTGCACCAGAAGGCATGAGCGATCTTGATGCGCTGGAGATTGCCCGTCAGGCCACGCCGCAATCACCCCAACAATCCGACCCCGGCGACCCCATGGGGCTGACAGTCGGCGCCGAAGTTGCCGTATCGCCCAGCACCGGCGGACCGGCGGTGGCCGGCATCCTGCACGGTAGTTCCGCCAACCATGTGACGCTGATGCGCAATGATGATCAGGTTGGCCAAATCTGCGTGAATTTTCCGCGCTTAGGCTACCGAGTGAATGCCAGGGATTAGGCCGCTTGCAGATTGTGGCAGGAAGAGGCGTTAATGCTGTCTATACTCAGATCGAGTCTTTCTTCACCGCTTTCCAGCGGGTTCCCTGGCTCTTAGAATCTGCATTGATTGAATGATCGATTCTGGTTAGTACCATTAGTGGCCGCGCTATGGCTTCAAATGAGTACGCCTTAGTACGCGCTATAAAGCGATGGCCTTCTTTGGGCTGGGGGCGCAAATTACTCCCCGCAGAAAAAGGCTCCCCCCGCATATACCTCGCCGACTCAACAAAGCAAAATAGAGCGCTGGCATCGTTCGATGAAGAATCAAATATTGTTGGAGAACTATTATGTGCCTGGTGAGCGAAAAGCCGCGCTGCACAAGTTTGTCGATTACTAAAACCGTGAACGCAATCGCGAGTCACTCAAAAACCTGACACCGGCAGATGTGTTTTATGGCCGTAGCCAGGAAATACTAGATCAACGGGAAAAGATCAAACTGGGCACTTTGGTGAAGCGCAGGAAAACGCACTACCATAATCATGCAGGCCACGCACCCAGATGAGACAATGTGTCTCTTAAATCAGACCGCTAACTGTCCAAAAGGGTTCGACGACGTACAGGTTCTGTGGGTGGATTTAATCCTCTCCACCCACAGAAAGATAACTGTATTAATTAATTGTCATACCTGTAACTTTTCCAACGGTTTCATTCCAAGTATTAGTGCAATTTTTATCTACACTGTTACATGTTTTTTTCCAAGTCGGTAAAACTACTTCTAATGCAGCTTCTTTTACTTTAGCAGTATCAGAATCACTCAATACAACTCTTTTCAAATTGTATTTGGTATGTTTTTCGCAAGGCTCTTCACCAATGATACATCTAATCGCATCGTCGTTGACTGTATTCGCTGGTGGCAGGAAAGGGCGTTAACGCTGCCTATACTCGTCGTTCGCCGTCAGTTGGAGATGTTCAAGTCGAACACCTTGTTAACCAGGTCCAGGCTGCGAATCCCAAGGTGATCAGGAGCGGGCGCGGTTAATGTGGACTGGGGTCAGGGCATTGCTGCGGTTTACCGGGTCTCGATCTTGACGGTTATGTCCGCACCGGCAACAGGCACATAAGCACGCAACACCGCGTAGAACGGCTTGCCAGTGGGAATCCCGTTCTTGCCTTCGCCATCGGGGCTGAGAGTTACGGTGTAGGTGCCGTCGGCGTTCTGCTCTGACGAATAGCGGGTGCGGTCGTAGATCTTCTTGTCGTTGGCGATCAGTAACTTGTTGTCGGAGCCGTACACGGTGATTGAGAAATAGCCGTCGTTGTGCACGATGCCGGCCGGTACCGTCAGCACGTAGGTGCTGGCGCCATTGAAGGGCTGCCCGTTCTCATCGGCCAAAATGGTGCCGTAACGCACCGTCTCAGACGGCGTGCCCAGCTGGCCCAGCATCACGGCGCCGGCCGCGGTGATATCGCCGACATCGCCTGATTTCTGGCCAAAGGCCTTGTCCGGCTCGAGGTAGGTAATCGATGCGGTGATGATCGCGAGTGCCGCCTTTTCGATCGCCGGTGAGAAGCGCTGCACGTCGCGGTGTGTGTCGCCGTCACCGCCTTGCATGCGGATCGACTGGCCGAGCCGGGTGACTTCGTCTTTATTGCCGACCACTACCATCCGGGTGAGGGCGAGGCCCTGGTCGGTCTCGAGCACCACGACGTGAAAGTCGCCAGTGGGCGCGGTCTGGTCGGGCCGCATCAGCACGATCGGCTTTTCCGGGTTGACGATCACTGCCGGCACGTTGTGCAGCATGTCGAAGATCGATACCGAAAAGAATCGTTCGTAGCGGGGCGTTCGCAGCACAGCCGGTCCTTCAGAGAGGCTGAACCAGTTATAGCCGTAATCGACAGTCGCCTGCGGTGAGACTACCGTGGTGTCGCTGGGGTCGACCAGGCCGGTAAAGCTGAAGGTGCCGGGACTGTTATGTTCAAGCCAGGCCTGCATCATCTTGACCTGCTCCTGGTTCGGGTATTCTTTGATGTAATCCTCGATGCTGTCCAGGGCATGGGCTTTGAAGCCGAGGAGAAGAGTTAGGAATAGCACTGCCAGTTGACGCATGAATAAGCTCCTAGAAGTCGATGGCGTTTGATACGACGTGATGGGCCAATAACCGACAGCCTGAAAGCAAGCGTTACATTTACCCGTTGGCCCTGTCAACCCAACAGGGTGCGCCTGAACAGCGTCTTGCTATACTCAGAGCAAGTCTTGCCCAATGTGGGAGCCTATCAGGAAAGTGGTGAACGCCCCAAGGTCTCATAGTGGAGCGCGGGAAAATATTTTTTGACGTCATACGCCAAAATTGATTGAAGATTAGTTCGCCAAGAGTTTTCGGGATCAATAAAATCTACAAAAGAGCTTTCTATATCAACTAAATTGACCGTGTAGTTTCCGTCAGCTGGTTGGTAATCACCTGCCTGATGGGCGGAAAGGCATTCCCCAAGTGGAGCACCACTTTGCGCGCCAGGCGGTGCAGCGGTAGATCGTTGGTAAACAGTTTGACGATGGCATTGGTGCCCAGGTAGATCGGCCTTGCGGCCCGCCGGTGGGTTGATTCGTACCGCTTCAGCAGGCTGTCCGAACTGATATCCCGACCTGCACCCGCCGCCGACCTGACCAGGCCGGCCAGCGTGTGCTGCCCCCTGAGCCCCAGGTTGAACCCGTGCGCGGTCACGGGATGCATGCCAACGGCCGCGTCCCCGATGACGGCGAACCGCGGTCCCACGAACCGGTTGGCCCATACCGCAACCAGGGGATAGGCAAAGCGCTCGCCGTTGAGGTCCATCGCACCCAACTTACCACCGAACTGCTGTTCGACGTCCTGGTTGAATGCGCTCACGGGCTGGGTCATGAAGTGGTCGGCCCTGTCGGTGGGTACCGTTATGACGATCGAAGATTCGTACTCTGAAAGCGGCAACACGGCCAGCGTCTGGCCGTAGTGGAAGCATTCCCAGGCGGTCGCCTGGTTTGACTGCCGATGCTTCATTCTGCACACGATGGCAACCCTGCCGAAATCGTGCATGGATGCCGGGATACCTGTATTTCTGCGGATTTCCGAGAATCGGCTGTCGGCGGCCACGATCAGTGAGGCATTGACCATTTCCTCGTTCGATAGATTGACTTGAGCTCCATCCCGGCCCGCAACTACGGATTTGGCGGTTGTGCCGGTAAGTAACTGAATGTTTTCGCATCCGCTCACCCGCTCATAGAGGGCCTTGCGAAGCAGGTGGTTGGATACCAGGAACCCCAAGTCTTGTTCGAGGCCTTTGTCACGATCAAACTGCAACAGGTAAGGTGATTCGCCATCCACCACACGGGCTTTCCTGATGGGAAAGATTTCATCACCCGGCAGGCGGTCCCAGACTCCGAGTTCCGAGAGGATTTTCCGGGATAGGTGCGTCAGCGCGATATCACGACCATCGACGGGCGGATCGGCGAGAGTTGCACTGGCACATTTTTCAACCACCAGCACCCGCAGGCCGGTGCTCTCCAGGGAACTTGCGAAACTGAGTCCGGCCGGGCCGGCCCCGACTATGACAATATCCTTTTTCATGCCTTGAGCCTGTTGCTGATGCCTGATTGTGCATTGTCCTACAAACCTATCGGGCCGGAATTGATACACATCAAACGGCCCCGCGGCGAAAAACCTTAGCTTATTCGCGGACTCTCACGGCTCGAGGAACGTTCCTGCATCATGGGGTGCACGCCCACGCTGTGAAGAATCGAGTCGACGAGGTGGGCTGCACAGCGTCGCCTACCTGCAAGATCCAATCTTTGGCCTGGAAGATCCCTCGGGGGAGGGTCTGGTGTCTTTTCTAACCAGCCATGCCCGCTAGCCATTACAGTAGTCAGGGGTAACAACAGACCAACGATGATGACCGGGAATAGATTTAACGCAGATAGTACCTGTAGTTTTTTGTTCGGGTTATTCACTTGAGAGGGCCAGTTTGCTTGATGCTGGTGTTGCGCGGTCGACCGACCAGTAACGCAATTCATTGACCTGTTCACGCATGGTTTTTGATAACGGTACGAATTGCCCCATGCTGCGTGTGATATCGCGTTGCACAAAAGGTCGATCGTCAGCATAGGCCAGTATCCGGGCAGATTTTATCTGCCTGTTCAATTTCTGCGCCGAGCCATTGGTCGGGCAATATGAAGCAGGGCAAAGCTACAAACATTGATATTAATCAGTCCCTGAGGCCACAAAGGAAGGGATAGCACGATAGCATCCTCGCGGGCATTCCAGAAAATCAGCGGCGTCGGGGTGTACGGAAAACTGAACGTTGCTTCACAAGTGGAAGTCATGGCAAGGTTCATGACGGTGCTTACTCAAAACGGACCACGGGAGGGGCAGCTGCATGAGCGACATCATTCATGAATTGCGGGCCATTGTGGGCGAGAAAGGCGTTCTTGATACAGACGCCCTATCGTCGCGTGTGGGGAATGTATGGTCGGGTGCCGCATTAAACGCCAAGGCGCTTGTGCGGCCATCTTCCACCCACGAAGTTTCCCAAGTGCTTGCCCATTGCAACAAGATCGGACAGCCAATTGTCCCCCTTGGGGGTATGACGGGGTTGGCTGACGCTGGCAAAACCGAACCTCATGAGATCGCATTGTCCATGGAGCGGATGAATGTCATTGAAGACGTGGATGAAATCGGCCGCACCATGACTGTTCAGGGCGGTGTAATCCTGCAGAACG
>Ga0209360_1001247_pt1:12500-17492 | contig 17492 bp, 10 predicted proteins | sample SaaInlV_130m_DNA_3_FD_184651 | JGI IMG/M metagenome (GOLD analysis project Ga0209360, IMG submission 184651) | Marine microbial communities from expanding oxygen minimum zones in the Saanich Inlet - SI037_S3LV_130m_DNA (SPAdes) (version 2) | ecosystem: Environmental > Aquatic >... | reverse complement strand
ACGTGAACCGCAATGGCACCCTCTACAACCTGTCCTACGGCATCATCTCAGCCATGGATCTGGGACGCATAGAAGAAAAACCCGTGCGGCATTACCGACCCGGGACCAAAGTCCTTTCGGTTGGTAGTTACGGCTGCAGTTTTCGTTGCGGGGGTTGCCACAACCTGGATATCTCCTGGGGTACCGACGCACTCGACGCTTTGGCCCGGGGTGAATCGCGCGCTGCCTTTGTCCCGCCCGAGACTCTGGTGAAGGCAGCGGTTAATAGTGGCGCTGATGGTATCGCTTTTACCTACTCGGAACCGGCGGTGTGGCTCGAATACGTACTCGATGCTGCGGCCATCGCTCACCAACAGGGTCTTTACACAGTTTATGTCAGCAACAGTTTTGTGACCGACGAAGCTCTGGTATTGTTGCGCGGACAGATTGATGTGCTTTGTTCGGACATTAAAAGTATGGACGATAGTTTCTATCGGAATATCTGCGCCAAGGCGTCTGTGCAACAGGTGCTTCAATCAATCAAAACGGCAAACGATCTAGGCATCCATGTCGAGACCCGAACCAATGTGATACCCGGTTATAACGACGACAACGCCAACCTTGCAGCGGTTGCTGATTGGATACACGATAACCTGGGCGCGGACAGCCCGTGGCATGTCACCCGCTTTCACCCGGCGTATCGGATGGCCGACGTGCCATCAACGCCCGTCGCTTCGCTAGAGCAAGCCGCTGCTCTGGGGCGCCAGGCGGGCCTGTCTCATGTTTATGTGTATGCCGATAAGGGTTGTGACTGTGCCACTGAGAACGCGCCGGTTTCGGGGTACTTGCCCGAATGGACAGCCTTGCATGAGGTCAACAAATGCGTGGAAACCTGCTGCGGTGACGAGGGTATTCTGCTGGGGCGCTACGAGCGCGAGGCCAACGCCCAGGCTAGCGAGCGTTAGAATACGCGATTGGCTTTGCCGCGTAGGGTTTTCTGATGATTAAAGCAGGTGTTATAGGTGGTACCGGTTACACCGGCATAGAGTTGTTGCGCCTATTGAGCACTCATCCGGAAGTGGAACTGGCGATGATCAGTTCACGGTCCGAAAAGGGTGTGCCCGTATCCGATGTATTCCCGAGCTTGCGTGGCCGTGTCGACCTGGTTTTTTCTGATCCGGCCGAGGCAGACCTTAATGCCTGCGACGTGGTGTTTACCGCGACTCCCAACGGCGTCGCGATGACACATGCACGGGATTTGATGGCGAACGGGGTGCGCCTCATTGACCTTTCAGCGGATTTTCGCATCCGCGATTTGAGTGAATGGGCCCATTGGTATCAGTTGGAGCACGCCTGCCCGGAGCTGGTCGAAGAGGCAGTTTATGGCCTGCCTGAAATGAACCGCGAGCGCATCCGCGATGCGCGGCTGGTTGCTAACCCGGGTTGCTATCCAACCGCGGTGACGCTCGGATTTTTGCCACTGCTGGAGCAAGGGTTGGTAGATCCCCAAAACCTGATCGCTGATGCCAAGTCGGGCGTTTCAGGTGCCGGGCGTGGTGCGGCGGTGGCAACACTACATGGTGAGGTGGCCGATTCGTTCAAGGCCTACGGAGCAGGGGGGCACCGGCATCTGCCAGAGATCCGTCAGTGCCTGGCCCATGCGGCTGGCGAGACGGTGGGCCTGACATTTGTGCCACACCTACTACCCATCATCCGGGGGATACACGCAACGCTGTATGCTCGATTGACCGACACCACGGTTGATCTTAGCGAACTTTATGCCGAGCGTTATGCCGATGAGCCGTTTGTCGATGTGATGCCTGCGGGATCACACCCCGAAACCCGCAGCGTACGCGGATCCAACTACACGCGGCTTGCGTGCCATCAGCCCCAGGATGGTGGAGTCGCGGTCATTCTTGCGGTTGAGGATAATCTGGTTAAAGGGGCAGCCGGGCAGGCAGTACAGAACATGAATCTGATGTATGGCTTTGATGAAACGACTGGGCTACAGGCCTTACCGCTCTCGCCTTAAGTGCATTTTCCCTTTTTGGCGCGGGGTTGTAACCGGGGCTGTTAGCCCGCATATTTCATTGATAGCCACAACTCACTTGGGCAGTTATGAACGATACCAGTGAATTAATTCTGACCAATAGCGCGGTCATGAGACTCAATACGCTGATTGAGTCTAAGGCAAACCCCGAGTTGCGCCTGCGGGTCTACGTGCAGGGCGGCGGGTGCTCCGGATTTCAGTATGGCTTTCAGTTTGAGCAAGAGACCGCGGGTGATGATCATGAATTTGAACGCGATGGCGTGAAGGTTGTGGTTGATCCACTCAGCCTGCAGTACCTTTTGGGGGCAGAGGTGGATTTTATTGATGACCTGATGGGCACCCGATTCGTGGTCAACAACCCGAATGCGAGCACCACCTGTGGCTGCGGTGCCTCTTTCGGGATCTGAACGTCAGGGGCGATAGAGCGCGCCTAGCACCGCCGGGCGAGCCGCACCGGTAACCGCCGGAATGTTGCCCGGTTGCTGGGCAAGCCGCTGGTGCGCCAGCCAGGCGAACGCGCAGGCCTCTACCCACTGAGGGTCCATCCCAACGGCAGCAGTGCTGTCGACAGTGAGGCCATCAAAATCCATGCGCAGCTCCTCGATCAGTGCATCGTTTCTGACCCCACCTCCGCACAGGTAGATTCGCTGCGCGCCAGACAGGTGTTGACTTACCGCGCCCGAAATTGTGCGACTGGTGAGTGCACGCAGGGTAGCCTGTACATCGACAGGGCGTTCATGCCCGCCCAGTAAAGGTGTTAGCCAGCCCAGGTTAAAGTATTCAGGCCCGGTGGATTTAGGTGCCGGAAGGGAAAAATAGGGGTCGGCGCAACAGCGCTCGAGTAAATCGACGTCAATGCGACCTTTTCGCGACCATTGCCCACGGTCATCCAGGGCGCCCTCATTATGCTGGCGGTACCAATGATCCAAAAGTGTATTACCCGGACCGGTGTCGAAACCGCGTACGCTACCGTCTTTGGCCAATAATGTGACGTTGGCAATGCCGCCGATATTCACAATTGCCCGATCCTCGCTATCAGATCCAAACATGGCGCGATGAAAAGCCGGCACCAGAGGGGCACCCTCGCCGCCGAGCGCGACATCAGCTGAGCGAAAGTCGCTGACCGTAGCAATGCCGGTGCGGGCGGCGATGACCGCACCTTTCCCCAGTTGAACCGTAAAGTGCTGCTCGGGTCTATGGCGCACCGTTTGGCCGTGACAGCCTATAGCAATCGGCGGGGTTTTTAGTTCAGCCATGAGCTTTTCTGCGCAGTCGGTAAAGGCGTTGGCCATGTCGATGTCCAGTGCAGCCACGTCATCCAGTCGGTCGTGTGCCCCCGTAGAAACGGCCTGGATACGTTGTCTCAGCGTATCCGAAAGGGGGATAGAGGCGGTTGCAAGGATGCGTGCTTGATGCTCGTCGATCTCAGCGGCAACGCCATCGATGGCATCTGCGCTGGTACCAGACATCAGGCCGATGTATACGCTACTCATCAGGAAGTGGGTGTCCGGGTCCGACCTGGGTGAGCCCCGGGGAAGGCAAACGGCACTTAGGTCTGGCGGATGCTTTGCAACCGTGCAACCCAGTCGTTGGCGTGCTCGATGAAAGCCGGCTTTTCTTTGGAACTAACTGATGCCGTACGGGGAGTCTTGAATTTTCGGGGGTTACGGGGTTTTCCATCGACATGGAATTCGTAGTGCAGGTGTGGTCCCGTGGACAGTCCGGTGGTGCCGACGTAGCCAATCACCTGACCCTGTTTTATCGACTTCCCTTTTCTGATGCCTTTGGCATAGCGCGATAGGTGGCCATAAAGGGTATGGTATTGCTGGCCATGGCGGATAATGATTGTTTTCCCGTACCCACCCTTGCGCGAAGCACGCACAATCTTGCCGTCTGCGGTTGCGATTACAGGGGTCCCGCGTGCCGCACCGTAATCAACCCCCAGATGCGGCCGGCGAATTTTCAGTACCGGGTGCAGTCGCTTATAGGAAAAGTTCGAGGTAACTCGCGGGTTGGCGATCGGCGCGCGCAGGAAGGCACCCCGCAGGCTTCTGCCATCGGATGTGTAGTATTGCCCGCTGCCGTCACTTAAGGTGTGGCGGATGGCATGGTAGGTGTTTCCGCCTGTCTCAAGGCTGGCGGCCAGGATTGGGCCGTTACCTACTTTCTTTTCATCAAGAAATCTTTCTTCGTAGACCAGCGTCAATAGATCTCCCTTGCGAATGTCGGTCGAGAAATCAACTTGCCATTGAAAAATACCGGCCAGACGGTAGGTGACCGAGTCGGGTAGTCGGGCGCGGTGGGCACTTTGGTATAGGGAGTCGGTGATCTCAATGACTGCCTCGCGCTGCTTGATCTGAAATTGCCGCTTGACCATCTCTGCCTGGTAATGGCCGTCCGCTGATTCGACTCGCAGGTAATGTGCACTGTCCGGTTGGTACTGCAGGGACAAGAGATCGTCGCCATCGCGACGAATTTTAAGATAAGGGCCCGGCCGAAGATTGCTTAACGGTTTTGCACCACGCAATTGGCTGATCGTAATTGCCTGGACCGGATCCAGATCCAGACGCGTGAAGATGCGAACCAGTGAGTCGCCCTTGACAATCTCGACAATCTCCCAGGGCGACACGGCTTCGGGCGTTGCCGTATGAGCGGGGGTGGGGCTTACCACAGTGGCGGCCGCGGCGACCGTGGGCAGGACCGCATTATTCGCAGTTATAGCAGTTATAGCAGCGCCAGAACCGGCAAGTTCTATCGATTGCTCAGAAGTTTGTTCTGCAATGGAAATCGGAGGAGTTGTTGTCGCCCCCATCGATAAATTAGATGTATTAATACCTTGCGCCCCGTCAATACGGAACACCTTGGTCACCACAAGTGCAGAGGGAAGTGGGTCGTGCTCAAGAACACTGTCGACTTGTGTTTTAAGTGCGTTTTTTGAGCGTTGAACCGAAGCGTCCGGTGAT
>Ga0209360_1001247_pt1:0-7500 | contig 17492 bp, 10 predicted proteins | sample SaaInlV_130m_DNA_3_FD_184651 | JGI IMG/M metagenome (GOLD analysis project Ga0209360, IMG submission 184651) | Marine microbial communities from expanding oxygen minimum zones in the Saanich Inlet - SI037_S3LV_130m_DNA (SPAdes) (version 2) | ecosystem: Environmental > Aquatic > Marine >... | reverse complement strand
GAGATAGCTGGTTCTCCCCGAAAACTATTTAGGTAGTGCCTCGTGTCTCACTTCTGGGGGTAGAGCACTGTTATGGCTAGGGCCACGTCTAGTGGTACCAACCCATTGCAAACTCCGAATACCAGAAAGTGCAATCACGGGAGACAGACGGCGGGAGATAAGTTTCGTCGTCGAAAGGGAAACAGCCCAGACCGCCAGTTAAGGTCCCTAAATCACAACTAAGTGGAAAACGATGTGGGAAGGCCCAGACAGCCAGGAGGTTGGCTTAGAAGCAGCCACCCTTTAAAGAAAGCGTAATAGCTCACTGGTCGAGTCGGCCTGCGCGGAAGATGTACCGGGGCTAAGTTGTGTACCGAAACTGCGGATGCAAGCTTTGCTTGCATGGTAGGGGAGCGTTCTGTAGGCCTGCGAAGGTGTGCCGTGAGGCATGCTGGAGGTATCAGAAGTGCGAATGCTGACATGAGTAACGATAAAGGGGGTGAAAGACCCCCTCGCCGGAAGTCCAAGGTTTCCTGCACAATGTTAATCAGTGCAGGGTTAGTCGGGTCCTAAGATGAGGCCGAAAGGCGTAATCGATGGTTAACAGGTTAATATTCCTGTACCGCGTTTAACTGCGATGGGGTGACGGAGAAGGCTAGGCCAGCCGGGTGTTGGATGTCCCGGTTTAAGCGAGTAGGGAGTACCCTTAGGTAAATCCGGGGGTGCAATTCCAAGACGTGATGACGAAGTCTCTTTTGAGACTGAAGTGGTTGATGCCATGCTTCCAGGAAAAACCTCTAAGCTTCAGGTTAAACGTGTCCGTACCCCAAACCGACACAGGTGGACAGGGCGAGAAGCCTAAGGCGCTTGAGACAACTCGGGTGAAGGAACTCGGCAAAATGACACCGTAACTTCGGGAGAAGGTGTACCCTCGGTAGGTGAAGGTCTTCGCGACCGGAGCTCAAGGGGGTTGCAACAAAGAGGTGGCTGCGACTGTTTATTAAAAACATAGCACTCTGCAAACTCGTAAGAGGACGTATAGGGTGTGACGCCTGCCCGGTGCCGGAAGGTTAATTGATGGGGTTAGTCTTCGGACGAAGCTCTTGATCGAAGCCCCGGTGAACGGCGGCCGTAACTATAACGGTCCTAAGGTAGCGAAATTCCTTGTCGGGTAAGTTCCGACCTGCACGAATGGCGTAACGATGGCCACACTGTCTCCACCCGGGACTCAGTGAAATTGAACTTGCTGTGAAGATGCAGTGTACCCGCACCAAGACGGAAAGACCCCGTGCACCTTTACTACAGCTTTACGCTGGACTTTGAACATGTTTGTGTAGGATAGGTGGGAGGCTTTGAAGCTGGGACGCTAGTTCTGGTGGAGCCAACCTTGAAATACCACCCTGACATGTTTGAGGCCCTAACCGAGACCCGTTATCCGGGCCCGGGACCGCGTATGGTGGGTAGTTTGACTGGGGCGGTCTCCTCCCAAAGAGTAACGGAGGAGCGCGAAGGTACTCTAAGCGCGGTCGGAAATCGCGCGGTTAGTGCAAAGGCATAAGAGTGCTTGACTGTGAGACTGACACGTCGAGCAGGTGGGAAACCAGGTCTTAGTGATCCGGTGGTTCTGTATGGAAGGGCCATCGCTCAACGGATAAAAGGTACGCCGGGGATAACAGGCTGATACCCCCCAAGAGTTCACATCGACGGGGGTGTTTGGCACCTCGATGTCGGCTCATCACATCCTGGGGCTGTAGCCGGTCCCAAGGGTATGGCTGTTCGCCATTTAAAGTGGTACGCGAGCTGGGTTTAGAACGTCGTGAGACAGTTTGGTCCCTATCTGGTGTGGGCGTTAGAAACTTGAGAGGAGCTGCTCCTAGTACGAGAGGACCGGAGTGGACGTACCTCTGGTGTTCCAGTTGTCATGCCAATGGCATTGCTGGGTAGCTATGTACGGACGGGATAACCGCTGAAAGCATCTAAGCGGGAAGCCCCCCTCAAGATTAGGTTTCTCTGGACCCTCGAGGTCCCTGAAGGGCCGTCGAAGACTACGACGTTGATAGGCGGGGTGTGGAAGTGCAGTAATGCATTAAGCTAACCCGTACTAATTGCCCGTGAGGCTTGATCATATAACACCCAAGAAGACTGGTAAGCTGAAGACTCAGTAATACCGTCATATCACTACCGAATTTGCCTGGAGCCATCTGGCTCCAGGCTGCCAGTTTGCCTGGCGGCCATAGCATGCGGGTCCCACCTGAACCCATCTCGAACTCAGAAGTGAAAACGCATAGCGCCGATGATAGTGCGGGGTTTCCCTGTGTGAAAGTAGGACACTGCCAGGCATTAAATACGAAGAAAGCCCCGTGGATTTAACGCGGGGCTTTTTTTATAGGCGGGGCTTTTTTTATGGATAGAGCTATGAATCTTCAGAAGATCGACCACCTGGTACTAACCGTGGCTGATGTAGAGCGCAGTTGCCGTTTTTATTGCGACGTGATGGGAATGCGTCGTGTGATGTTTGGCGAGAATCGAACGGCGCTTCATTTTGGTGAATACAAAATCAATCTGCACCCCATCGATTGGGATTACTACCTCAAAGCGGATCATCCGAGCGCCGGATCAGCGGATTTGTGTTTCATAGTTGGCGAGGACGTGTGTACTCTAAAAATATCTTTACAGGGATTAGGGGTTGAGGTTATCGAAGGTCCGATCGAAAGAACAGGGGCCGGCGGGGAACTACTATCGATCTATGTGCGTGATCCAGATGGCAATCTTATCGAGCTCGCAAATCAGGCGAGCGAGTCGGGAAAATAAGTACCCAAGACTGCAACGATTCGAGCGCTAGAAGGAACTATTAGTGCCTCAGTACGGATCCGGAAAGGTGTATCTGGGCCAGAAATTATGTAGGAGGTTCAAGCAGCGAAATCTTCTCGCAATGGAGCATTTGGCTTCCCGCTCAGCCGTTTTCTGAGCGCCCGGATAATCCTGCCCGAAACCACACCTCAGGGCAGCCAAAGAACTAACGGGCACCTGCCCGTTTTCGCCGGACGGCGCCTATCCAAAAGCGATAACTGACCGTTCCACTGTCCAGTAGGCCGCGAGGGAGCCGAGCAGGTAGATGGAGGCCCAGCGTGCCACTCCAAACCGCCTGCTTGACCGTTTTTTCAAGTAGTGCCATGGAAGCAAAAAAGCGACAATAAATAAAATCTGTCCAACCTCGATGCCGGCGTTAAAACTGAAAAGCGCCAAAAGCAAATTCTTTGAAGGGAGTCCGATTTCCAAAAGGGCTCCGGCAAATCCCATTCCATGAAGAAGGCCGAACCCTGCAGCCAACCACCCTGGCGATCGCCAAAGAAGGCGTTCTTGATTCTTACTGGTGAGGGTGACAGCCAAAGTAAATACACTTATCGCTATTAGTACCTCGATTAAATCTACTGGATACTGGATGACGCCAAGGGTAGCGAGTGCAAGCGTGACGCTGTGGCCAAGCGTAAACGCAGTTATTGTCCACAGCAGTCTGCGCGGGCCGGCAATCAATAGGAGCAGGCCAAATACGAAGAGCAGGTGATCTAATCCTCCCCAGATATGTCTGACTCCCAGAACCAGGTAATCCAGGAAAACATCCCCAGTGCTACGAGGCGCACGAATCAGGTACGTGGGGTGGTTCACATTCAACATGGCTTGAAAATCGGTGCCATCGATCAGCGTCAACGTAAAAATAGCGTTGGCCCGATTGGGAGCAAGGCCGGATACGCCAAAGGACTTGCCTGCCAGGTTTGAAGCAGGAGGATTACAGGTCAGACGCCATTGAGTGATGATGCCGGTGCCTACGCGTATCGGCTTCTCGATAACCACAGGCGAGCACCCGTCGGGCCAGGTTGGTTTCATCAATGTTCTTGTGATCGTTTGGGCTGGGGTCTTGAAGGTCACCGCATAGGAATTGGGCGCGCTTTCAACCACACTCAAGAGGGAGGGCGCAAACTTGTGCGCCCATGCGGCCGAGGGCAGCAAAAGCGCAAGAAAGATCAGCCTACCCAGAAGGTTCATTGCAGCCGAATCTCATAGTTTTTTCGCAACTCGGCGTAACCGCGGGCAAGCGCATCAGTGCGGGCCTCCATTCGAAGGTCATATTCCAGCTCGGGCCGGACATCCTCAAGTTTAATCTCAGCGCCGAGGTTGATGTGGGTAATCCAAACCAGGTGGACCCCGTAGTGAGAGTTAATGGGCCCAAGCCATTGCTCTGTCGGTAGATCAGTGTTCTTTAGCTCGTCGACGAAGAGATCCCCAAGTTGCGAGCGAATCTGGTTAAGGGTTACTGAAAGCAGTTTTGATGGCAACAAAGAGGGACTGCTGGTTGTTAGAACCATCTCCGGGTCCATCACGTGACTTCTGGCACGCTCAAGTAATCTCAGAGCATCGCTCGCCCTGGCGGGATCAAGGTAGACCTGGTAAAGCGAGTATCGAGACGGAGTTTTCACGCCGCTATAACGCTGAATAAATGCTTTGGCGATATCAGTTGGTGTTGGCAGCGTAGGGGGGTAACGACTCAGTAGTAATTGTTCTGTGAGTTGCACCACCCGCCGCTTGATAACCTCATCGTTGAGATGCAGATCCAGAGAAATAGCTTTTTCAATTAATTCTTCATCGGAGTTGTTATCTGTTATCCCCAGAAATAGCATATTCCGGGTCAGCCGCATCTTGGCGACTGGATCACCCTCGATGAGCCCGGTAGAAACACCGAACTCAAACAGCATATCGTTGTCTATTTCATTTTGGATGAGTGCCGATAGTTGTTCAGGAGTCGGTATATCCTGGTGAAGAATGCGCCATTCATCTTTAAGTCCTTGAATTCTCGATTCTGATATTGGCCCGATCGCAGGCCTGTTCGGGGTCTGGAGCGCTAAGGACGACTCAAAAAGATAAGCCAGCCCTCCGATGAGAATAAAAAACAGCCAGTGGGGCTTGGTCATGTGTCATTGCTTGCGGTGCCGTGTTGGCGAATCAACGCCGCAGATATCGCCAACTTTCCGCGTTTCAATTTATTTTGCCGCGGGGGAGTTACCTCAATACTTATCCCCCGGAAATCCAGATGGGAGACGTCCAGGCACGTTCTTGAATTGTGGGGGGCACTTTGTCAGAGACAGGCAACCCAAGCTTAACCGCATCGTAGGTCGACCAGCGCGGTGTCGGTATCTCAAGAACCCGAGCGTAATAAGCGGCATCCTGCCCCCTAATATGACTGGGATCGGTCCAGATCGCTTGCAACTGCGTCGCACCATATTCGTTGGTATAGGTGGCCTTGGACAAATCAACGGTATTTGGGAGAGGGTCTACGCTTCCGGTTTGGGAGTCAACGACCCGACCGTCAGAAACAGCAACGTTAAAGATTTTTTCGTACTCCATATGTCCGTTGGACCAGACTTTTATAATCTGAATTCGATCCAGATTGCCACTGTGGGGCGCCTTCATTGCCTGGATGGCAATCTTCACCGGCTTGTCCTGCGCAGGCAGAACGCCCCCCATTGGAGCCGCGCCGCTCGAATAAGCCTGGTCGACCCACTCTGGTTTGGACATAAGATCGTCGGGTAAATCGTACCCGGCGAATAAGCGTACTTTTATACGGGTGCCAGAGGTCGCATAACTCTCACGACGTTTCATGGCGTCGAAGATATGTCCTCTATCATTCTTGGCCACCCATACGCCAGTCAGAGTGCCAGGGCTAAGATAAAGGTTATCTCCCGCTACGCCTAGATCCTGCCCGGGCAAGCCGTTTCGGCGCGCCTCGAGGGTGCTGTCGAATACGTGGTTGCCTTGATTGTTGAATTCTTCAAAGGTGTTGATGGTCGCGTGGCTATCCGAGCCGCCACCCACACCAATCAGGTACGGGTTAACACCATCAAGTTGGTTTTTCATGCCAAGTCCGATTTTCCAGCCTTCCCGAACGTAGTTGGCCCTCAGGGCAGGAACCGGGGCACCATTGGGAACATTGCGGTTCCAAAGCTCAAAGTTGGCAAACTCGTCGTTTGGTGAAAACATCGGATGCGCCATAGATGAGCCTTTGACTTGCCCCGCCTCGTGTTGCGGTTCGTTGAGATTTCGCCGGTTGGCCCAATCCTTTGTGATAAAGGTGCCGCTCGAATCAACCAGTCCAAACATTTTTCCAAGGCTGCCATTACCGTTATGAGAGATTGCAAACACTTCAATCCCTTGAGCGCGCCAGCCTTCCAATACAGTCCATAGTTCTTCGGGCTTGTCCGAATCCATCGCGGAAAATGGCGCCTTGGGAACCTTAGAGCTGCGGAAAATAATATTCCGATGCATGTTGGCTCCGCCGGGCAGAGATGTCCATTCATATCCCGGGAAGGTCGTAAACACACCTGGCTTATTGAACCGATCCGCAATAGCCACGTATTCTTTCCACAAGGACTTCACAACCTCAGGGTCGCCAAGGCCCTCCAGTGGCTTGCCGCTGATCATTGCGCGGCCGATCATGGTAAAGGCCTCGGTGGCTTTGCCAGAGCGAACCAGTTCGCCGATCGGGGTGTCATAAACTGCGCTGCCTTTCTCGGTTAGCCCAGGGGCTGTTCCCATCATTTCTGCATGGTCAGATAACATGAAGAAGTCCAGCGGCTGCTTAAGTTGAACTTCATTACCATTAAGGTGAGTGACTTTATCTCCACGTGCAAATTGAAATGCGACCTCTGGGCCTAGTTTCTGGTTGCCAATACCAAAGGCATCGATCGACCAGTTCGAATGTCCATGGGTCGTACCAAACAGATTGAGGTCTAAAGAGCGCTTATCGCCAAGAGCGAGCGATGGTAAGCAGATGCATAGTAGAAGGGAAAAAAGTCGCCCGTTCATGAGTTCTCCAATAAGTCAGTAACGACTACAGGTTATCGTCCTGGAGGCTTGCAGTTGTCAAGTAATGAGTTCGATTGTCTCATAAACAACAAACGACAGAAATTGATATTAGGAACGGCTTGATGACTGAAAGTTAACACAGTGCCAAATAAACCCCAAAAAAGCCTTATCTTTCAGAACTCTCTCACCGTTTTCTTCTGGGCTCGCAGTTTCGATCATCAGCATAGCGCCGCCCGAACTTGATAAGGCGTAAAATAGATCGGTTAACAAATAACAAGGAAGAAGCGCTTTTGGAATACGACAAAACCTATATCACGCAACTGGGGGCGAGTGTCGGTGAGCGCGGCAGCCTAACCCGCGTCCGCGAGCGCTGGTTCAGCCGGCGGCATAGCCGGGTGGAGCGAAAGGCTGATTTTCCCAAGTCACGAGAGTCCAGACTAGGGAGTTCAGGCAGCGAAGTCTTCCCGCAATGGAGTGTCTGGCTCCCGGGCCAACCGTTTCCTGAGCACCCGGATAACCGGGCTCGTAATCGCAGTTCAGGGCAGCCAAAGAAATAACTGCTACCTGCTGATTTTTACCTAGTACCGGCCTAAAAGTGACCGGCCGGCTCTGCGCATTGCGGGCAGTATCACCTCTGCAAGACCGGCCAGAACAATAAGCGAA
>Ga0209360_1001244_pt1 | contig 17500 bp, 19 predicted proteins | sample SaaInlV_130m_DNA_3_FD_184651 | JGI IMG/M metagenome (GOLD analysis project Ga0209360, IMG submission 184651) | Marine microbial communities from expanding oxygen minimum zones in the Saanich Inlet - SI037_S3LV_130m_DNA (SPAdes) (version 2) | ecosystem: Environmental > Aquatic > Marine >... | reverse complement strand
AGAGCGGCGTGGGTGGGTGTACGTTACGAATTTTAATAAGATAAATATAAAATGTTAAAAAGGGCTATAAGCCCTTTTTTATTAACATCAGGTGTATATTAATATTTTTAATGCGTTATTTAAATAACATGAGCCTTAAAACCAAACTTCTCATTTATATTAATTTCTTGTTGCTGATCACAACATTGATTGGCCTGATCATTATTATGGTGGTCACTCAAAAGAATGTTAGAGAAGAAGTTTTATCCACAATGTCTCTTGCTGAATTTGCGATTGAACAGGGGGTGAAAAAAAATCCTGATTTTTACCTATTCCAAAGAAAAAATAATGAATTAGGGATTTCAGAATTATCGGAAATTCGTCATTTAAGGATCCAATTCTTTAATAAGGATGATATTTTACTTGAGGAGACAGTAAACACTGTTGATGAAATCAAACCTCCACCCTATTGGTTTATTTACTTTATTGAACAGCTCACGCAAGAAATTTTTTTTTCAAAGATAAATATTGAGCAAAGGGGGGAGTTAGTGGGTTATATTTTAATTAAACCTGAACCCATTTATGAGTATGCAGAAATATGGCAACAAATTAAGGTAGGTTTATGGGTTATAGGTACCTTCCTGATTCTTATAAATGTGATAGTTTTGATTCTTTTTTCTCATATGATAAGACCAATAAATAAAATTATTGAAGGATTTGAGAAGTTAGAATCTGGAAATTTCAAGTCAAAAATTAAGAAATCAAATATTCTTGAGCTCGATATTATTGGTAAGAAATTTAATAGCATGATTGACAACCTTAGGCAAAGTAACAACAAGATTCATAAACTGAGCCAGAAATTAATTAATGTTCAAGAGCAAGAAAAAAGTGAATTAGCTAGAGACCTTCATGATGAACTTGGACAATCTTTAACGGCACTTCAAGCAGAGGCAGCCTCAATTTCAAAATCAACAAAAAAAACATCACGCGATGAAGCTATTTTTAATGTAATAAAATTATCAAAAAATATGATGTTTTCAACAAGGGAAATTATAAAAAAACTTAATTTGGGGTTGATTGAAGAACTAGGGTTTAAATCTGCTTTAGTTGAGTTATTTGAAAACTGGAAAAGACGATTTAAAGGTGTTAACTTCGAATATAAAATTGATGATAAGGCCTTAAAAAAAATAACAAAACATAAAACAGCACATCTATATCGTATTTTTCAAGAAGCACTAACAAATATTGCTAAGCACTCAACACCTAAGCATATTAAGGTAAGTATAAAGTCTTTAGAAGCGAAAGGTAAAATTAGAATCTTGATAAGCAATGATGGCATTAAGAGTGAATTGGCTAATCAAGATGGGCTTGGTTTGGTGAGCATTGCTGAGCGTGTAAATCAAATGCATGGAAGCTTAGAAATTATTAAAAATAAATATTTTAAAATAATCATCAATATGAGCTAGCTTAATGACTGATTTATTAATAGTAGATGATCATGAAATAGTTAGAGCGGGCATCAGAAGGCTTGTTGAAAATAACTCAAAATTAAATATTGTTGCTGATTTAGGTACGGGAGAAGAGGCATATCAATTTTTACAAAAAAACACAGTTGATCTAGTTATTATGGATGTTTCTATGCCAGGGAAAGGGGGCATAGAGACAACAAGCCGAATAAAAAAAAGATTTCCAAAGTTGAAAGTTTTAATGCTTTCGATGCATGATAATTCAATGATTATTGATAAGGCAATGAATGCCGGCGCTAATGGTTATATTTTAAAGAATGATCTCTCAGATGACTTACTTGATGCTATTGAAAAAGTTATGAACAATGAGATTATTATTTCAGCGTCAGTTGATAGAAATGAGTTTAAGAAATCAAAAATTAAAGACTTAAATAATAAGGAGTTTGAAATTTTTAAATCTATAGCTTCTGGAGAGGATCTATTATCAATCGCTAAAAAACTAAATATCAGTTATAAAACAGTGGCAAACTATCAAACATCAATTAAACAAAAATTAAGCATCAAAAACACTCTCGATTTTTATAATCTAGCCAAAGAAAATAAAGTTCTATAATTAAATAATCTTTTAAAAATCTATTGTTATAATTGAGATAATCTTCTTTGGACTAGTTTATGAATATCGGAACACCATTAAGTTCTTTTGCTACAAAAGTCATGTTACTAGGGGCAGGGGAATTAGGTAAGGAAGTAATTATTTCATTCCAAAGACTCGGTGTTGAGGTTATTGCGGTAGACCGATATCAAAATGCACCAGGCCATCAAGTGGCACATCGTTCTTATGTAATCGATATGACTAATGAGAGCGAGTTACGAAAAATTATTCTAAAAGAAAACCCCGATTATATTGTTCCAGAGATTGAAGCAATTAATACAGATTTATTATCGGAAGTAGATAGAGCGGGCCACGCTAAGGTTATTCCTAGTTTAAAGGCTGTTCAATTAACGATGAATCGAGAAGGTATTCGTAAGCTTGCCTCTGAGGAGTTAGGCTTACCAACTTCAAACTATGGTTTTGCAAGAAGTCTTGAGGAGCTTAAAGAATTAATCCTAGATAAAATTAATTTCCCATGCTTTGTTAAGCCAACTATGTCCTCATCAGGTAAAGGCCAATCTTTAGTTAAAACTGAAAGTGAAATCGAGTCTGCATGGAATTTTGCTGCAAGTGGGGGCAGGGTAGATCAGGGCGTCGTAATTGCTGAGAGTTTGGTTGATTTTGATTATGAGATTACATTACTGACTGTGAGATCTAAAGACTCGAGCGGAAATATTTGTACTAAATTTTGTGATCCGATAGGGCATCGCCAAGAAAATGGGGATTATATAGAAAGTTTTCAACCACAACCCATGACCGATATAGCTTTAGAGAAATCTAAGAAAATAGCGCGATTGATAACCAATGCCTTAGGTGGCCTCGGTATTTTTGGTGTTGAGTTATTTATTAAACAAAACGATGTATGGTTTTCTGAGGTGAGTCCAAGGCCTCATGATACTGGAATGGTCACAATGGCAACTCAAAAACAATCTGAATTTGAATTGCATGCTAAAGCAATCCTCGGCTTGCCAGTAGATACATCACTTTTAAATCCAGGTGCGAGTAAAGTTATTTACGGTAATCATGATGCAGATCAAATCTATTTTGAAGGTATAGATCAAGCCCTTCAATTTCCTGGCGTAGATATAAGGTTATTTGGCAAACCAAAGTCATTCAAGAAAAGAAGAATGGGCGTCATATTAGCATCATCAGATACTATGGAAGTCGCTATTGATAATGTGAAAAAAGCTTCCTTAAAAATTAGTACAAAACTTTAAAGAGAATTAAGGGTTATGAAAAAAATATTATTAGTTATTTTAGTTCTAGGGGTTATTTTGGGGGGAGCTACATACTGGTTTTTTGATAATCTAGATAATTTTATTAAAGACTATATGGTTGAATATGGCTCAAAAATGACTAAAACTGATTTTGAGATTAGCTCGGTGAAAACAGATTTAAAAAAGGGCGAGATTTTAATTAATAGGCTTGGCATTGAAAACCCAAAAGGCTTTAGTGATGCTGAAGCTTTTGAGGTAGATAAGATCACGGTTATTGTTAAAAAAGAGTCATGGAATCAGGATGTTATTGAGATCCCTCTTGTTCTCATAAACAACCCCGAAATTGTATATGAATACAATGGAAAAAAAACAAACTTCAACGTTCTCAAAGACAATATACAAAGTTATCAATCAAGTGATAGCAATCCATCTAGAGACAAAAAAATAAGCAAGGAAACAGAAAATACTGGCAAGCATGACTCAAAAACTTTTTTTATTAAGGAATTAAGAATTGTAAACCTTGAGGTAAAGGCAAGAGTTAGCTCGGTAAAAAGAGATTTTCTAAACAAGAAAATTCCATTAATAGTGATTAAGAATATTGGGTCTGAATCAAAAGGGGCATCACCGGAGATTATTTTAGAAAAAATCATATTAAATGTGGATGATGATTTAGAAGATATTTTTGACTTTACAACACTCAAGACGGATATCAAAAAAAATATAAATAGACTTTTAGATAAGTTAAGCGGGGAAAAAAAAGATAATTCTGGTAAAGAAAAGATTGATCATCAAAAAGTGATCAATAATCTCAAGGATTTATTCTAATACTTCAAGGCCAATAGGTTAAGTTTAGTTCTTTGTGCTAAAATCGCGCGTCTATTAATAAATATGGTTACTCATCAATGAATCAAAAGCTTCGTAATATTGCAATTATTGCCCACGTAGATCATGGTAAAACAACACTTGTAGATAAATTATTGCAACAATCAGGTACATTTGCGGAGCATCAGCAAGTGAGCGACCGGGTAATGGATTCAAATGATCTTGAAAAAGAACGTGGAATTACAATCTTATCTAAAAATACGGCTATTAATTATCAGGACCACCACATTAATATAGTGGACACTCCTGGTCATGCTGATTTTGGAGGGGAGGTTGAAAGAGTGTTAGGTATGGTTGATGGGGTTGTTTTGCTGGTTGATGCCGTCGATGGACCAATGCCTCAAACACGTTTTGTTACAAAAAAAGCATTAGCGCTAGGCTTAAAGCCTATTGTTGTAATTAATAAAATAGATCGTCCAGGAGCTAGGGCAGATTGGGTAATTAATCACACATTTGATTTGTTCGCTAATTTAGGGGCTACTGATGAGCAACTTGATTTTCCAGTTGTCTATGCGTCAGCTTTAAATGGTTATGCAAAAATGAAAGAGGAAGATGAAACAAATGATATGACAGCGCTTTTTAAGACTATTTTGTCTCATGTTGAACCACCAGTTGGAGATACTGAAGCACCTTTACAGTTTCAAATTTCAGCACTTGACTACTCATCCTATACCGGAAGAATGGGAATTGGTCGTATTCGTAACGGAATTTTAAAGCCTGGAAGTCCAGTGGCAATTATGATGGGGGATGAGAGAGTTGGGCAAGGAAAAATTAATGAGGTATTTGGGTATGAAGGGCTTGAAAAAGTTAGCGTCAAACAAGCTGAAGCGGGGGATATTGTAATTGTAACGGGGATTGAAGAAATTGGTATTGGCGTTACGATTGCGCAACTTGATAACCCTAAGGGTCTTCCAATAATACCTATTGATGAGCCAACACTAAATATGGATTTTATGGTGAATACATCACCATTAGCAGGTAAAGAAGGCAAATTTGTGACAAGCCGACAAATTAAGGAGAGGTTAACGAAAGAATTGCTGGTTAATGTAGCGCTCAGGGTAGACGATACTGAAGATGCAGATGTTTTTAGGGTGTCTGGAAGAGGGGAGCTGCATTTAACAATTCTCTTAGAAAATATGCGAAGGGAGGGTTATGAAATTGCAGTTGGAAAACCCCAGGTTGTGTATAAAGAAATTGATGGAAAAAAATGTGAGCCTTATGAGAATCTTACGGTAGATATTGAAGATGAGACTCAGGGTGGAGTGATGGAAGAATTAGGACGTCGAAAAGGTGAGCTGACGAATATGGAGTCTGATGGTCTAGGCAGGACTCGTCTGGAATATACAATACCTGCAAGAGGTTTAATTGGTTTTCAGGGTGAATTTCTAACTATGACAAAAGGAACGGGAATTATGTCTCACGTTTTCGAAGAGTATTTGCCTGTTAAGACTGAAATTCCTGGGAGAAGAAATGGTGTTTTAATTTCTTCTGAAAAAGGTGAGGCGGTTGCATATGCTTTATGGAAATTGCAGGACAGGGGAAGAATGTTTGTTCATCCCGGAGATAAGCTTTATGAGGGGATGGTTATTGGTATCCATTCAAGAGACAATGATTTAATTGTAAATCCTATTAAAGGAAAGCAGCTTACAAATGTTAGATCCTCCGGAACAGACGAAGCGGTAAGGTTGGTTCCACCCATTCAGATGAGTTTAGAGTATGCAGTAGAGTTTATTGATGATGATGAATTAGTTGAAATTACACCTAAATCAATTAGGATTAGAAAGAGGTATCTTATTGAACATGAAAGAAAACGAGCTTCTAGAGAAGGTTAGTTTAGTTCTTGTGTTGCAATGTAGTCCTCATAATTACCCGTATAATCAATAATTTTGTCAGATTTAATCTCAAATATACGCGTGGCTACAGAACTCACAAACTCACGATCGTGTGTTACAAAGAAAACGGTGCCTTTGTATTTATCTAAGGCGGTGTTTAATGACTCAATGGACTCCATATCCATATGATTGGTTGGTTCATCCAGAAGTAATATATTATTTCTTTCAAGCATAATTTTGCCAAACAACATTCGACCTTGTTCGCCTCCAGACAAGACATTCACTTTCTTTTTAAAATCATCGCCAGAAAATAATAATCGACCGAGAATGCTTTTGATAGATTGATCATCATCTTGAGATTTTTTGAAGTGAGTTATCCAATCGAAGATAGAAGTATCCTTATCAAACTCATCGTTATGGTCCTGAGCAAAATAACTTATCTTAGCCTTTTCTGCCCATTTAACAGATCCATCATCAGGATTGACTGTATTTGCAAGTATTTTAAGTAAAGTTGATTTACCGATACCATTTTCACCAATAATAGCAACCTTTTCCCCTGCCTCAACCATAAAATTAACATTATTAAATAATTGCTTTTCATAAGCATGACTTAGCTTATTTACCGTAAGTGCTTGGCGATATAATTTATCTTTTTCCTCATACTCAAATCGTATAAAAGGGTATTGCCTGCTTGACGGCTTCATATCTTCAATCTTGATTTTTTCAATCTGTTTAGCTCTTGATGTTGCTTGTTTTGCTTTAGAGGCATTTGCTGAGAATCTTCTGACAAATTCTTGAAGTTCGGCAACTTGTGATTTGGCTTTTTCATTTGCTTTAAGTTGTTGAGATTTAACCGTCGCACTTGCTGCCATAAAATCATCATAGTTTCCCGGGTAAACAGTCAACTTTTGATAGTCCATGTCAGCCATATGTGTGCACACTTGGTTTAGAAAATGACGATCATGTGAGATGATAATCATAGTTGAATTTCTTGAATTAATTATTCTCTCAAGCCACCGAATGGTATTAATATCCAGATTATTAGTTGGCTCATCAAGCAATAGAATATCTGGGTCTGCAAATAGCGCTTGAGCCAATAAAACTCTGAGCTTCAGCCCTGGTGGAATCGCACTCATTTCACCATTATGATAACTATTTTCAATACCAACGCCATCAAGTAATTCTCCAGCTCTCGATTCGGCTGTATAGCCATCATACTCAGCATAGACAGTTTCTAGCTCCGCAGCCTTCATATAATCTTCATCAGTTGCATCTGGATTTGCATAAAGCTTATTCTTTTCTTCATTAGCACGCCACATTTCTTCATGACCCATCATGACAACATCAAGCACCCTAAGGTCTTCATACGCGAACTGATCTTGCCTAAGCCACGCGACCCTTTCATTTGATTCTATGGCAATTGAGCCAGAGCTTGGCTCAAGCTGTTTAGCTAGAATTTTCATAAAAGTTGACTTCCCACAGCCATTAGCACCTATGAGGCCATATCGGTTACCATCTCCGAATTTAATTGAGACATCCTCAAAAAGAGGTTTTGATCCAAATTGCATGGTAATGTTATTGGTTATAAGCAAAGCTAGTGACCTTTCATTGTGATAATAGTTAGAAACTTTCTGTTTTTATCTTACGGAAGCTAAAATTTTTTAGAATTATATCTTGTACTGTATTTTAACGATAGTTAAAATTTCATCACTAGATGGTTTATTCCATACCACCTCATCACCAACTGCATTTCCGATTAAAGCTTTTGCAAGGGGAGATGTGTAGGCAATTTTATTCATTTTTATATTTGATTCATCCTCACCCACAATTTGAAAGTTTAATATATTCCCTAATTCATTTTCAACATCAACCAATGCTGAAAAAAGCACTTTATCTTTATCTTGATCTAATGGCCTAACTAAAATAGCTGATTCAAGGCGATTGATAAAGTATCTTAAATCACGTTCCAGCTGCATTTTTTTTTGCTTATTTATAGAATCACTATTGGGAGATAATTTAGTCCTTTCTGTTTCTAAAAGTGCTATTTCTACTTCTAGCTCTTTTAACCCACTTGGCGTTACGTAGTTTTTTTCAGCGCTTATGGGGCGCTCTGGAACATCGATGCCCGCATGTTCTAAATCATTTTCTTTTACAAATGCTCTACTCATTTTATCAATATAATCAGTATATTAAAAATTATTTTTAAAGTAAATTATTTATTATGATTTAAAGCTTTTACACTCAATTATCTAATTAAGTATACTCATTCAAAATAAAATAAAATTAACTCTCTCTTTTATTATTCTTTCTTTGCCAACCGTGCATGCAATTGAATATGATAGCAATGCATCAGACTATGCTTATTATACATTCAAGATATTTAAGAAAGAGCCAAACCAAAAAGTAAAGGAAATTATTTCAGCTAAGTGTATTGCTTAAGATAATTTAAAATACAGTAAGTATAAAGAATTTAAAGTGTATTCTTTATTAGGGTCATGCCAAAAAAACCCTTAATCATATTATTTATCTTTCAAACTTAGCCTTACATCTTAAGAGCTTATTTTTAAAGTCATCATAATTATTAGAAACCGAAAATTCTGGATACTCATTAATAACATTTTTAGGTGGATCAAATAATATTCCTTCGTCAGCTTGCTTTAGCATGCCAATATCGTTATATGAGTCACCTGCAGCCACAACTTTGAAGTTTAGCTTTTGAAGTGCCTTTACAGCCTCCTGCTTTCCGTTTGCTTGTCTTAATTTGTATCCTGTTATTGAATCAGTATCATCAATAATTAGTTGATGACAAAAAAGTGTAGGGTAATCCAATTTTTTCATTAACGGACTTACAAATTGATAGAAGGTGTCAGAAAGTATAATGACTTCAAATTCGGATCGTAGCCATTCATGAAATTCAATGGCACCCTCTAGTGGATTCAATGTACTTATAACCTTTTTTATATCCTTGAGTTTAAAATTATTCTCATTAAGAATGCTCAGTCTTTTGTTCATCAATACATCGTAATCAGGTATATCTCGCGTTGTTAATTTTAGCTCTTCAACCCCTGTTTTTTCAGCAAATTTTATCCATATTTCCGGTAGTAATACACCTTCTAAATCCAGGCATGCAATCATTTTTTTTATCCTTATTTATTTAACTAAACACCATAACCTATTGATTATAATATTTAATATTTTAAAATCATACTCTTTAAGATCTCGAACCTTTTAATAGAAACATCTCGCATACTAACAAAACTAACATGTTCTTGCCTTAGTTTTTTAGGGTCTAATTGTATGCCCCAAAGGCCACCAATTTCATTTGGAATCTCAGAATATCTTATATCAATAATCTGATCGGAATTGGTTGGATTAACAGCTAAAAAGTTATTGCTAAACCATCTAAATCTTTCAACATCCTTATATTGCTGAGAACCTTTTTCTAACCATGGAAAATCCTTCTCTAGATTTAACTTGTTAATACTTTCTCCTTCTATTATTTCATCAAAAAGTAAATTTATGGCATCTACATGAAAATGATTATTTGTTTCATAAATTATTTTCCATAGAATTAAATTTCCAAAGCTTGGCTTTGCTTGTATCCTGATAATATCCTGACCTCTTTCTTCTGCAATTCCTTTTCCAATATTTAAAGCAATAGTATGTAGGTACATCCCTAATAATAGATATGACGTTGCCCAAACTACTCCTATTTTTGCATAAATATTATTTTTTTTAACTATGGCGATGATTACAAATAATAGAATGGGTAGGGTAAAGAGGGGGTCTATGATAGAAATGTGATTCCATGCAACCCGTACATCACTAAAAGGCCAGAAAAGTAATGTCCCATAACTTGTGCAAGCATCAATTAACCCATGTGTTCCATAACCTAAAGTGCTATACAGCCATGTTTCCTTGAAATTGAAGGTGCTAATTTTTTTAAATAATAAGTATAAAAAGCTTGCACAGACAAGCCCGCCAAAGGGAATAAATATAATTGAATGGGTAAATTGACGGTGATATTCAAGAAATAATAGCGGATCACTTGCCGAATGGATGAAAATATCTAAATCTGGTGCCATTCCAGATAAGAATCCAAGCATAGCAATTAAACCCAAATTCTTTTTTCCGAATGTTTGTGGCAGCACGGCACCGATTGTGCCTTGTGTTAAAGGATCCATACTTTGGCTTTTTTATTTAATTATAATGGATGAGTTACTTATTAAAATTGGGTAAAAATATTAAATTTCAAAACTAGATTTATTCGGTAACAATTTTTGCATCTCATTTTTTACTAATTGTAACCTTATGTCATCAGGATTTGCATCGTCACATGTATCATTTATACAAAAGAATGGCACTTTACCAAATTTTTGAGTGAGTAAATTTAATTTCATTTCAATATCTTTTGAGCCGCTTTCAATATATAAATAATCTGCTTGAATTATTTGTGCATATTGATGATGTTCAAGCCACCTAGGCACAAAATCAACTAATACACCAGGTTTGTCCCATGATCTAAAGTTAACGGATCTCACTTCATCAAATAAATCAGTTGCTTTCTTTTCAATCTCCAGGAGAAGGGTCCTTCTATATGGTCTTGGAGCATGAGCTAAGGGTATGTTTTGATGAATATAATTTTTATATTCCTTTATCAACCATAGGCTTGATTGTATAGATGAATTAATAGGTGAGAGTAAATGTGGTTGTAATTCTTTATAGTTTTCATGAGGTTCATTATCATAGAAATATTTTAATTTATCATTGAACCACCAGTTTGTATCTACCGGCATTCCAAAAAAAATATCATCATTAAGATAAAAAAACCTTTCTGATAGGTTGGGGATGTGATGGATATAAGATTCAATATGGGCTGATGCAAAAATAGGGTTTATTTTCTTTGGAATAATATCGCGGTGATCAATGATGGTAACTTTATTATTTGATACCAACCAATTAGGTCTTTGTTCATCTGTCACAATATAAACGTGACCATGATCTGGAAAAAATTTTTCCAGGCACCTTAGGTTGAAAAGGAGTTCGCCATTATCGCGAAACCGCCCATCAGAATTAGCGAAGAGAGCTAAATCATCCTTGTTTGTTTTTGAAAAAAACCTAAAAGACTCACGTCTTTTTTTTTGCCAATTTATGTCGTCGGAATTAACCCATAAATAAATAATATCAACTTGTGTATCAAAATTTGCCATTGATTTAATCTATTGGTTTTAATCTTGTCATTACTCCCACTCAATAGTTGAAGGGGGCTTTCCGGAAATATCATAAACAACTCGATTAATGCCTTTGACTTCGTTGATAATTCTATTTGAGACTTTGCCTAATAACTCATAAGGTAGCTCCGCCCAATGCGCAGTCATGAAGTCTGAAGTAACAACTGCCCTCAGGGAAACAACATATTCGTATGTTCTGGCATCACCCATAACGCCAACTGATTTAACCGGTAAGAAAACCGCAAATGCTTGAGACGTTTTTTCATACCAACCTGATTTTTTTAGCTCTTCAATAAAAATTGCATCTGCACTTCTTAATAAGTCAGCAAACTCTTTTTTTATTTCACCTAAAATTCTGACACCTAACCCGGGACCAGGAAAGGGGTGTCTGTAAACCATATCTTTTGGAAGACCAAGCTCAACCCCTAATTTTCTAACCTCATCTTTAAAAAGGTCTCTTAATGGCTCGAGTAATTTTAATTTTAGTGTGTCTGGGAGCCCACCTACATTATGATGACTTTTAATGTTATGTGCTTTTTTGGTTTTGCCGCCTGCGGATTCAATAACATCAGGGTATATGGTTCCTTGGGCTAACCATTTAACACCACTGTATTCATTAGATTCCTCCTGAAATATTTCTACAAAATCACGACCAATGACTTTTCTTTTTTCTTCAGGATCAGTTATACCCTTCAGGTCATTTAAAAACTTGTTTTCTGCATTGACATGGATAACCTTAACACCTAAATTTTTCTTAAATGTTCGCATCACTGTTTCGGCTTCATTCAATCTAAGTAGTCCATGATCAACAAAAATACAGGTCAGTTGGTCACCTATGGCTTTATGTATTAAAGCAGCGGCCACAGAAGAGTCTACCCCCCCTGAAAGCCCTAGAATTACCTCATCAGCACCTACGGTTTCTTGAATTTTTTTTATTGCGGTCTCAACATAATTTGGCATATTCCATTCGGGATTACACCTTGAAATATTGATCACAAAGCTTTTGATTATTTCATCACCTTTTTTTGTGTGAGTGACTTCGGGATGAAATTGTAATCCATAAAAATGTTTGGATTTATTTGCGATCCCAGCTATTGGGGTTGATTGATTGCTGCAAATGATTTCAAAACCATCAGGCAGCTTACTTACCTTGTCGCCATGGCTCATCCATACGTCTAATAACCCATGTCCTTGCTCATTCTTTTTATCTTCAATATCTACTAATAAATCAGAATGTCCATGAGCCCTTATTTCCGCATATCCAAATTCCCTTTCATTGCTATTTACAACTTTTCCACCTAATTGATTTACCATTGTCTGCATGCCATAGCAAATACCCAAAATAGGGAGGCCTAAGTCAAAAATACTGGGGGCAACACTAGGCGTTTCGTTTTCATAAACCGAATTTGGACCACCGGACAGAACAATCCCGCTAGCTTCAAAGGATTTAATTTTTTCAATATTGGCATCATAGGGGAAAATTTCGCAGTATACATTCAACTCCCTCACTCTCCTTGCAATAAGTTGAGTGTATTGTGAGCCAAAATCAATGATTAAAATTTTATCCATCAAGAATCTATTCGAAATAATTAAATAAGAGAGTGACTTTAGTCGACTCGATAATTAGGCGCTTCCTTTGTTATCTGAACATCATGAATGTGGGACTCTTTCATCCCAGCATTAGTAATTTCAATAAATTTCGCTTTCTTATGCATGTTTGGGATTGTATCAACACCCACGTAACCCATTGACGCCCTTAGGCCTCCCATAAGCTGATGGATAACATTTACAACGGTTCCTTTAAATGGAACACGACCTTCAATGCCCTCAGGCACTAATTTATCTGAATTACTTTCACCATCTTGAAAATAACGATCACTAGAGCCTTTTTGCATAGCTCCTATGGACCCCATGCCGCGGTATGATTTATACGACCTTCCTTGAAATAACTCTACTTCACCGGGGGCTTCTTCGGTACCTGCAAACATGCTGCCTAGCATAACTGAGTTCGCTCCTGCAGCGATGGCTTTAGCTACATCTCCAGAAAACCTTATCCCTCCGTCTGCAATAAAAGGGATATCCTTCTTCTTTAAGACCTTATAGACTTCATTGATAGCAGTAATTTGAGGAACTCCAACACCCGCAACAATTCTTGTCGTACAAATTGAACCAGGCCCTATGCCGACCTTAACTCCATCAGCACCGTAATCTACCATAGCTAACGCAGCATCAGAGGTTGCAATGTTTCCTCCAATCACCTCAACCTTAGGATAATTTTTCTTTATCCATTTAATCCGATTTAAAACGCCTTGAGAATGACCATGAGCTGTGTCTACAATCAAAAGATCTACCCCAGCCTGAACAAGCAGCTCTGTTCTTAATTCAGTGTCATTAGCAACACCAATTGCCGCACCCACTCTAAGTCTGCCATGCTCATCTTTACAAGCAAAAGGATGGTCTGTTGATTTTTGGATGTCTTTTACTGTAATAAGCCCCTTAAGCTCGTCTTTGTCATTAATCACAAGTAGTCGCTCAATTCGGTTTTGATGAAGAAGCCTCATAATTTCTTCTTTAGCCGCACCTTCTTTAACAGTTACAAGCTGATCTCTTGGAGTCATTACATTTTTAATTGGTTGGGCGAGGTTGGTTTCAAATCGTAAATCCCGATTCGTGACGATGCCAACAACCTTATCTTTTTCAACAACAGGGAGGCCTGATATTTTATTCTTTCGGGTGATTTGCATAACTTCATCAACGGACATGTTTGGATCAATTGTGATTGGATCATTCACCACACCTGACTCAAAACGCTTTACCTTATCAACACGATTAGCTTGTCTTTGAGGGGTTAAGTTTTTATGAACAATACCCATACCGCCTTGCTCAGCCAGTGCAATTGCCATATTGGCCTCTGTCACTGTATCCATGGCAGCAGATATAACCGGAATATTAAGGCTGATCTTTTTGGTTAATTTCGTTTGTAATGAGACGTCTTTTGGAAGGACGTTTGAATGATTTGGAACAAGAAGTACATCATCAAATGTTAATGCTTTGCTGGGTAGACGCATATTATTTTCCTTATCGCGCAAAAGGAGATTATACAGAATCGCCAATAAAAATCGATGGAAATTTTAAAAAAAGTTAGCTACCTTTTTTCATTTGCTTTCCTTCTGCCGCTCTTTTTCTCCTTATTTCCTTTGGGTCTGCAATTAATGGCCGATAAATTTCAATGCGATCTCTATCCCTAAGTGTATGATCAAGTGAGGTTTGTTTTCCAAAAATTCCCACGAGATTTTTGGTTAGATCTATATCTGGAAATTTTTTTTGTATGCCTGATTTCTCAATAGCCTGCTTAACGTTAATATCTTTCGGCACCCTGATGGGGATGATTATTTGTTTTCTAGGCAATGCGTAAGATACTTCAATCATTATTTGATCAGGCATTATCTCTCCTATTGGCCTCTTTAACAAAGTTATCAATGAATGTGTTTGCAATCATGTTAAATACGGGTGAAATGAGTTTATCTAAAATAATGTTGCTAAATTGATAATGTAATTCTAACTCTATTCGGCAGGCATTTTTATCTAATTTCTTAAATCGCCATTCACCTTGCAGCTCCTTGAAGGGTCCATTAATTAAATTAATAACCATTTTGTCGGGAAAGGTTTTATTATTTTCTGTGGCGAAGGTTTGTTTGACGCCATGATAATTAATTTGAATGGAGGCCTTAGTAATCTTATCAGATCTTTCAATGATTTCAGCCCCCCCACACCAAGGAAGAAAGCTTGAGTAATCCTCAACACTATCAACTAAGGTAAACATTTTTTCTCTTGAGTGTAAAACTAATGCACTTTTTTTGATGGATACCATGAGGTGATAATATTACTTATAGCGTACAATTAAAAGATAAAAAAATTAACATTCCTTATGAGCATTATACAAAATAAAAAAGCTTTCCATGACTACTTTGTAGAGGATAAATACGAAGCAGGTATCGTCCTAGAGGGATGGGAAGTTAAGGCAATCCGTGATAATAGAGTTAATATTAAAGAGGCGTACGTCATTATCCAAAAGGGAGAGATTTACCTATTAGGATGCCATATCACACCCTTGGGGAGCGCATCAACTCATATTAACCCAGATAATATTCGTACCCGAAAGCTACTTTTAAATCACGATGAAATAGCAAAGCTGATTGGTAAAGTTGAACGTTCAGGTTTTACGTTAGTCCCATTAGATATGCACTTTAAAAAGGGTAAAATTAAGTGTGAAATCGGCCTAGCAAAAGGGAAAAAGCAATACGACAAAAGGCAAGCCGAGAAAGAAAAAGACTGGAATAGGGAGAGAAAACAGATTCTCAGCGCAACAAATAAGGGAAAGTAGTATAATAGAAACTTGTTTTGGGGCTGACCCGGTTTCGACGTGGGTTACAAAACAGATCAGTGCATACCGAGGCTTCTAGGTACCTCGTTAATAAACTAGAAAAACAGTAATCGCAAATGACGATAACTACGCTTTAGCTGCTTAATTCCAGCTAAACGCTGTCCTGATGGGTCACTCGCTCAGGTTACAGCGTCATAAAGAGAGACTCGGAAATTATTGGGCTACTTAGTAATTTCTTAAACTTAAGGTAACTCGCTTTTATATTTGCTTGCTTGTTGGTGAAGTAAAAGTTAAACATAAACAACACAGCTAAGTATGTAGAACTGCCTGCAGAGGGCTTGCGGACGGGGGTTCGATTCCCCCCAGCTCCACCAATTAATTAATACTAAACCCTTGATTAGTAAGGGTTTTTTATTATTTTTTATTCAATTTATATCTACTTGTATTACAATTTGTATTACACTCTGACATTAAAACTCATGATTTTTGCAGTTAAATTACCCATACATAGATAGTAAAATATAACTTTACAGAGTTGTTTATGGAACGAAGTAAAGCAGTTGAGTGGATAGTAATTCTTTATATTATTGCTTGGCGAGTTATGAGAACTTACGAAGAGAAACAAATTCAACTAGCAGTTAATTAGAAAAATCCCTACTGTTTGTGCAACACCTAGAGGTTGCTTAAGACTAAATCCTAACAAGCTTCTGATGATTATCATGCCATGTGATAAGTCAACCACTCCAATTACATCCTATATTTAAGTACTTGATTCTTAAGAGTCTAGACTAGGTGTAATGTTCTATAAGTTATTGATTTTATTATTATTTTTATACCTTTATAACTCCGATTTAATATATGCCAAAAGACTACTAGCATATTTATCAGATACTCAATTCGGGTATACGCCATATAAAGACCCCACCCCATACCCACCCCCTCATTCTCAAACTGGGACTCCTTGTATCCATATACTCTCTAAAATGGTTAAATAACTATGTAAATATTCAAAACTAGGGAGAATGATATGGCAATGTGGTGGGATAAAGGAGCACTTCAACTTCAAAATGAAGTAGTAGAGAGTGAGCAAAGTAAATTAGATAAAGGAATTAATATCTATGATGAGGAACAGGTAAATATGGCTATTGTTCATACTCGTCAGGACATGATTCTCATTTGTTCATTATTAGGTTCACTTAATGCACAAGCATGGGCAATAAAGGTTCTATTGTTAATAATAGCGATAATGCTTGGTGTTAATCTTTATTACCAATAAAAAAGCAAAAATATAAGGAGAAATAACATGGAATTAAAACTAGATAAAACAACCAAGATACTACTAGGTGCAATTGCATTAGGCTTATTCTTAAATGCTAGTAATGTGTTTATAGATAAGGCTTATGCTAATCAAATTCAGAAGGTAGTTATTTGTAACGAAGACGGATTTCTTTGTGCAAGCACGAACGGATATCAAGGGATGTATGGACTAATTACTTACCCATCAAAACCGAGAGATTATTTCCCAAAAAATTGAGTGCCATACCTACATATATAGACTAGGGGTAGAGGGGGTAAAGGTGCTTTTCTAGCATAGTGAAACCGCTATATTTAACTCATGAAATTCTTATTGTATATCTATTAATCATTTAGTAATATAGATGTTGTAATAGCTTAAAAGGAGAAGCTATGAGTGTGAGAAAAGACCCAACAGTTGCATTTATCTGGGTAGCCATAGCAATAGTTGTATTATGGCGAACTGTCCGAATAATGAGAGGAGAGTTTAGCTAGAAAGAAAGATTAGGTGGATTTAAACCAACTTGCTACACCTAGACAATTGTCAAAGTAGCTAAATAGGAG
>Ga0209360_1001222_pt1 | contig 17708 bp, 15 predicted proteins | sample SaaInlV_130m_DNA_3_FD_184651 | JGI IMG/M metagenome (GOLD analysis project Ga0209360, IMG submission 184651) | Marine microbial communities from expanding oxygen minimum zones in the Saanich Inlet - SI037_S3LV_130m_DNA (SPAdes) (version 2) | ecosystem: Environmental > Aquatic > Marine >... | reverse complement strand
AAAACATATTTACTCCAGCACCCATACAAAGAGAAAATCCAATTAAAGGTAGGAAATATTTTTTTTCAGGAATAATTATTTTACAAAATGGTAATAAACATAAAAAAACAAAACCCATTCTTAATGCGCCAAAAAAAATTGGATTCATTGATGCATTTAAACCAAATTTACCTAAAGGGTAGGCGCTACCAAGAAAAAACATTACCAAAACAATTAAAGCTGTATGTTTTGAAGACAAAATATTATCTAATTGAAAATGGATCTAGAGATGGTTCATCGGAAGTATAAAACCATGTTGTCTTTACTCTTGTATAATCTTTAATAGAGTCAATTCCTGCTTCTTTTCCGTATCCACTATCTTTAATACCACCAAACGGTGCTGAAGGAGATATTAATCTGTAAGTATTTACAAACGTAATACCTGCTCGTATTGCTTTAGATACTCTTAATCCTCTTGAAAGATTGCTCGTATAAACTCCTGATGATAAACCATATTGATTATCATTCATTTTACTAATAACTTCTTCTTCAGTATTAAATTTCATTACAGATAAGACTGGTCCAAATAATTCATTTTCTGCAACAGGCAAATTATGATTGTCGCATTCAATAATTGTTGGTGGAAAATAATAACCTTCATTAGAGAACGAGTCTCTTTTGCCACCACATTTTACTTTTCCACCTTGGTCAATTGTATCTTTTATATTCTTTTCAATTGTTTCTAATTGTTTAAAACTACTTAATGGCCCCATTTCTGTTTCAGGATTCATTGGTGTGCCAATTTTTATTTTTGATGCACGATTTGAAAGTTTATCTAAAAATTCATCATAAACACCTTTTTGAATATAAAGTCTTGATCCAGCTATACAGCTTTGACCACTAGCACCAAATATTCCAGCAACAATTCCATTTATTGCATTTTCTTGGTCAGCGTCATCAAAAACTGCCACAGGACTTTTTCCACCTAGCTCAAGACTTACCTCGGATAAATTTTCTGCTGAATTTCTAATTATATATCGTGCTGTTTCTGGGCCACCAGTAAATGCAATTTTTTCAACTAAATTGTGTGTTGTAAGGGTTTTTCCACATGGATCACCAAATCCAGTAATAACATTTACCACTCCTTTTGGCATACCGGTCTTTTCTATTAGTTTTGCAAACTCAAACATAACTGCTGGAGCAAGTTCAGATGATTTAATTACTACAGTGTTACCCATAGCAAGAGCAGGAGCTAACTTTGTTGCTGTTAAAAACATTTGCGAATTCCAAGGAATGATTGCTGCAATTACACCAATAGGAATTCTAGTTGTTATTGCTTGAATATTTGGTTTATCAATCGGAAGAACTGTGCCTTCAACTTTATCTGCTAGACCAGCGTAATAATCATAATAGTCTGCAATATAAATTGCTTGTTTTTTAGTTTCTCTAATAATCTTTCCGGTATCAATAGTTTCAATCTCACCAAGCATTTCAGCATTTTCTCTTAGTTGTTCGCCAATCGCTCTTAAAAATTTTGCTCTTTCTTTTGGAAGTAGTTTTGGCCATTCACCTTCAAATGCTTTTTGTGCTGCATTAACTGCTTTATTAACATCATTAGCACTTGCTTCAGGTACAACTGCCCAAGGTTTATTATTTTCAGGATTTAAAGTTTCAAAAGTTTTTTTATTTTCAGAGTCAACCCACTCACCATCAATAAACATCTTATACTGTTTTAATTTAGTCATTCTTTTCAATAAAATTTTTGATACCTAAATTTACCTCATCTGCACACTCAATACCACAAAGATGTTTTCCATCTTTAATAATTTTTAATTCACTATTTTTGATTACTTTACTTAATTCTTGTGACATTTCTATTGTTGAACCATAATCATACTCTCCTGTCATTAATAAAGCATTAATCTTAATTTTTTCAAAATCTTCATCATTTTGATGTTTTACAAAAAGCTCATAAGCTTTTAAAAAGTTTTCAATATTATTTGAAGATAAAATTGAACTAATTTTTTCATAGGTATCTGGGTTATCTTCTAAGTATTTATCTGTAAACCATCTTTTTAAAGCTTGTTTTGAAAGCTTTAAGTCCTTTTTGGCTTGGTTAAATCTTTCATTAACTATTTGTTGTTGTTGCGATGTTCTTTTGTAAATTGAACCTAAAAGAATTAATGACTTCAGTCGATTGTTAAACCTTGTTGAAAAATTTCTAGCAATTAATGATCCAATTGAAAAGCCTACCAAGTGTATCTTGTCTATCTTAAGTTCATCTATTAAATCTAAAAGTTGATCAGAAAAATCATTAAAATCTATTTGTTCTTTTTCTAGCTTTGATTTTCCATGTCCTAAAATATCATACGAAAGTGTGCTGTAATTTTCAAAGAAATCTAATTGTGGCTGCCAGATTTCATGAGTTAGGCCAACACCATGAATAAAAACTATTGGTGACGATTGTTCTTTCTTATTAAATAAATAAAAGGTACCTGATGCAGTAGTTCCAGTTGTCATCAGTTTTTATTTTGGCTCAATACCCATTTCTTTCATATCCTGATATCTGTCACCTGTTCTTGCATGTGCTCTTCCAGATGATGCGCCACCTATAGCAATTACGATTTCATCATTAAATGGAGCGTCATGTATGGTGAATTCATGTGTTAAATAATAAGGTCTTAAACCTGAGTCTGTTTTATGCATCATTGGAATTGAAATTTTTGAACCAGCAGGACCTCTTGTATTTGTAAAACTTAGGTAAGAAGTTCCCCCAACAGCATCTCTAAATTTATTTCCAAATCTTAAAGTATGAATAAATGCTGAAGCATGCTCAATTTCTCCATTAAGTCCAACAGTTCCAGCTTTACCATAAGCTAATATTTTATCTGGAGAACCAATTTCTTTTATTAATTCTGGAACAAGAATATCTCCTAACTTAGGAGCAAGATCTAATATAACTGGTTTTAAATCCTCAACAAAACCTTTGTCAGCCCAAGGGTTTTTAAAAACTGCTGCAACTGAAACAAGCAAAACAGGTTCTTTAGCTTCTTTGCCACCTTCAACAAAAGTCTTATCAACAAATTTTGTAAATTTTCTTAGTTCAAGTTTCATTAACTAGCTTTCTCCACACCATCTTTTTCAAAATTAATTTTTGGTATAACCTCATCATTAAACAGTTTTATACTTCGCATGCAAGCTTCATGATCTATTCCAGGAAAGTTAGACCATACTTGCAGATTTTGAAGATTTAATTCTGATTTAAGTTCATTGATCTTGTTTACAACATATTCTGGAGTTCCAAATAATAAATTTCTTTTGTGAAGAAAATCGTAATTTAATAAATCTAGTTTATGTTTTGTTTCTGGCAATTCTTCACCAGGATCCATGTGGTTTCCCAAACCCCTCCAATGACATACCCATTTCATATAATTTATTATATGTTCACCAGCTAATTTTTCTGCTTCTTCCATTGTCTCAGCAACAAACATATCTCTTACCAATGAAATACCCTCACCTAAAGGAACATCTCTATTTTCAGCTTTAGATTTTGCCTCTTGATAAATTTCAAATCTTTTCTTTAATGCTTTTACAGTTGGTATCCACATTATGGTGTTTAGTCCATTTTGTGCTGCCCATTCAATTGATCTAGCTCCATCAACAACTTGCCATATTGGTGGATGTGGATTTTGTTTAGGTTTTGGAACAATACTTATTTTTTTAATTTCATTTGTTTTTGTATCTAGAAATTCCTCACTAGGCGGACTCATGTCATGTTGCCATGTAAAATTCGGAGAAGGGTAGGTATAAAACTCACCTTGATGACTAAAAAACTTTTCAGTCCAAGCTTTTTTCATTATGGTTAAACTTTCTTCAAATAATCTAAAGTTTTTTGCTTGGTCTTTAAGATCAGCTTCCTTATTCATATTGATAGCTTCTCTTCCATAAATTCCACGACCTATTCCAACATCAACTCTGCCATTTGATAATTGATCAAGTAAAGCAATATCTTCTGCTAATCGGATAGGATTGTGAAATGTAATTACATTACAAGCTTGTCCAATTCTTATTTGTTTTGTTCTTGCTGCAGCATCAACTCCCATCATCAAAGGATTTGTACATGACTCCATTCCTTCATGATTAAAATGATGTTCAGTGTACCAAATTGAGTTCCAGTTATTTTGATCACAATAAGTAGTGATCTCTTTTACTTCATCTAATAATTGATTGTATGGTTTATGATTCCAATTAGTTGTGTTACAGAAATATCCAAAATTCATTCAAACCTCCTAAATAATTAAATTTAAGACGATCGATCCCACTTTCGTAACTACCTTAGTACCTTTTAAACCCAAGTAAAACGACGAGTTATGTATCTATCTTTTCTTAATCTTAAACAATCCTACCCCAAATCCGGAAATGTTGATAGTTTGTTGATAGTTTAAGGATCGCATATTTAAACGAATAATTAAGTAGGACCCTAAACAGATTGGGTTTTTGATTGTTTTTTAGACCCCCTATACCCCTTATCTCAAAAGGGACTCCTAATAGTTTACTCTATATAGCTTGTTTCAGACAGTTGAAGGGGGTGAAATTGTTTTCTAAATAATAAAAATTTCTGAAAAAATTATAACAAAAAATTTCTATAATTCTTTTGGGATGATATTTTTTTTGTTCAATTTTCTTTCTCTTATGAAAATGATTACTGTGCTAACAATAATGAATACTGAACCAATTAATGTTGAGTATTCTGGCACCTCATTAAATAAAAAATAACCAAAAACTATAGCGAATATTAGATTTAAATATTTAATTGGTGTAATTAATGAAATTTCAGATTTTCTGTATGCTTCGGTAATAATAATATTACCCAATGAACCTATTATACCAATTGATATAAGCAATAAACAATCTTTAAAAAGTGGAATTTTCCAACTTAAAGGATCTAAGAACAAGCTAACTAATGTTAATCCAGCTGTATAATAAAAAGAAATTAAATAATTCTTATCAGTCTTTGAAAGAATTCTTATAAGAGATGCACTAGCAGCAAAGCCTACACAAAATAAAATTGGAAAAATTGAATAAATTGAAAAAAGACTGGTTCCTGGTTTCAGAATAATAAGTATTCCTAGAAAACCAATTAAAACAGCAAACCATCTTTTTTTACCAACAATTTCTTTCAAAAAAAAAATCGAAAATATAGTAGCAAAAATTGGTGCAGCAAAAGTTATAGAGATAGCATCTGCTAAAGGTAAATATTTCAAACCAAAAAAAATTGATATCAGTGCAAAACATCCAGTTATAGTTCTGAAAATGTGTAATTTTATTTTTTTTGTTTTAAAATTTTGAAAAAATTTTTTTTTAGGCATAATAAAAATAATTGGTAGTAAACCAAAAAATCCTCTAAAAAAAACCAATTCTCCTATTGGATAGCTCGATGATAAAAATTTTACTAAAATTTCCATTACCGAAAAAAAAATAACACTTATTAAAAAATAAAAAGGTCCAGATTTTGTATTTAATATCATTAATAATATTATTTAGTTTGTTGTGATGTTATAAAAATTATTGATAAGAACATCAGTTTCATTATTTCTAATTAATATCTCAATATCTGATGTTAATATATTTTCATTAAATTTTTTATAAATAATATTTTTTAAAAATAATACTTGTGAACTTTCTGGAACTATGGCAACACCCATTCCATTTGAAACAAGACCAAGCATAACCTCAAGTTCAAAAACCTCTTGAACTACATTTGGCTCAAACCCGGCATCTTTGCAATATTCTATTACTTTATCATAAAGTCCCAATGCTCCATTACTCTTTGGAAATAATATAAATTTTTCATTTTTTAAATCTTCGATATTTATTTTCTTTTTTTTTGACAATTTATTATCTTTACAGACTGCTAATAAAATATTCTGTCTGTGAATTAGTTTTGATTTTATGTTTGTATTTATAATTTTTTTACCAGCAAAACCTACGTCAATTCTTTTATTTAAAATTTCCTTCACAATTTTTTCTGATCTCATTTCTTTTAATTGAATTTCTGTATCTTTAAAACGACTGTGAAATTTAGAAACTATATCTGGTAAAATACCAAAACTTGATAATGTAGAAAACCCTATCCTTAGTATTCCTGTTTCACCACTGTCAATTTTTTTTGCATTATTTATTGACCTATTAATTTTTAAAGTAATGTCGTAGCAATCTTCAAGAAATCTGGATCCAGCTTTTGTTAGTCCCACAAAACTTTTGTTTCTATTTAAAAGCTTAAAACCAATTTTATTCTCTAGTATCATTATTTGTTGACTAAGTGGTGGTTGAGAAATGTTTAGCTTCTTAGCTGCTTTTCTAAAATTTAACTCTTCACTAACAGCAATAAAGTACTTTATCTCTTTAAATGTTATCATATTAAATTCTTCTGATACATTTTTAGTATCAATTATCACTTATTAACATATTTTACATTATTTTAAAAGTTCTGTAACATTTATTTATGAGTATTAACTCTAAAATTTTATCTTTTATGGCATGCGGAAGTGCTATGTACACGCGCAAGGTTTCCAATTCAAAAGATCCTGATTTTTTAAAAGTTGTCCAAAAATTAAAAGCTGCAGATGTATCCTTTATGAATTTTGAAGGTCAGATTGGGCATCCAGATGCATATCCTATTAAACCTTATTCTTTTGCCTCATATTTTTTTGGTGAAAAATGGATTGCAAAAGAATATGCATGGACTGGATTTAATCTAACATCGCTTGCTAACAATCATATGAATGATTGGTCTCATGAAGCCATTTATGAGTCCATGAAGCAGCTTGATAAAGCTGGGATTGTTTATGCTGGAGCCGGTATGAATTTGACGGCTGCTAGAGAACCTGGATATCTTGATACACCCAATGGTAGAGTCGCTTTAATTTCAATTGATTCATCTCATGAACAAGGAGAATTTGTACAGCCACCTATGGCAAGTGACCCAAAAGGCAAGTTTAAAGGAAGACCAGGTAATAACACAATTCGATATGATGTAATCTTAGATGCTAAAAAAGAAACTATAGAACATCTAAGAAAAATAAGGAAAGAATTAAATTTAGAAAAATTTAGAGGCAGAGAAGGTGACAAGGATAAACATTTATTTTTCCCAAATGGTGGTAATCCTGGAATTACATTTAGAGAGAGTAATGAACCAGGATTTACTACTATATCTTATCAAAAAGATGTTGATGCTAACCTTAAATGGATTAAAAATGCAAAAGAAATGGCTGACTATGTGATTGTAAGTCATCACACACATGCAAATGGAAACAAAAAAACAGGACCGTATGCTGAAGTCCCAGCAGATTTTGTAACAAAGTTTGCACATGATGCAATAGATGCTGGAGCTGATATTTGTTTATTTCACGGTATGCATGGTAAGGGTATAGAAATTTACAAGGGCAAACCTATTTTTTATGATTTAGGTTGGTTTTCTTGGATGGTAGAAACTTTACCTAGATTTCCGTACGACCTTTATGATAATTGGGAACTAGACCCTTATAACTCTTTACCTATAGATATTACGAATGCAAGACCAGCAGGTCAATTTGGAGTTTCGCCTTTATGGAATCAAGGTTTCATGTTTGATTTTAAAATGCAAAATGGAAAAGTAATAGAAATTAAATTGCATCCGATGCATATGGGCAGACATTTACCATTATGGGAGAGAGGATTACCCAGAATCGCTGAGGGAAAAGTTGCAAAAGAAATATTAAGTCGTCAAATTGGAATGTCAAAGGAACTAGGAACTGAAATTATAATAGAAAACGATATTGGTGTAGTAAAATTATGATCAAGAGAATGGTTGATTTAAAAAATTTCAAAATGAATAACATAATGTTTATTTTGGGATGACATAAATAAAAAAAAAGGAGGAAAAATGAGAAATATAATAGGAAATAATTCAAAAAAGTTAATTTTATCAGTATTATTAACATTTTTTGTTGTTTTTATCTTCACAATTGAAAAAGTAAAAGCAGCTGCCAAACACGGTGGTGCTTTGATCATAGGGGTGCCAGGAAGTCAAAAAAATTTAAATTCTGCGATATACCCAAAAACTTTTTCAGGACAATTAATATCAATAAACCTTTTCGATGGTTTATTAAGAGTTAGTAAATTTGGTGATGGAAAATTAACACCAATGCTTGCTAAATCATGGAATGTTAGTTCGGATGGAAAAACCATAACATTAAATTTAAGAGACGATGTTAAATGGCATGATGGAAAAAAGTTTACATCAGAAGATGTTAAGTTTGGAATATTAAATATTTGCAAACCATACCATCCACAAGGAAAAAATAATTATGGTATTATAGAGAGTATTTCTACTCCTGATCCATATAAAGCAATAATAAAGTTAAGCAAAAGTGATGCAACTTTTTTAACTAAGCTTGACTCTAAGTGGTGCTCCATGGCTCCAAAGCATATATTAGAAAATCAAGATATTCCTAATAGCGCTTATAACAATGCACCTATTGGAACAGGACCATTTAAATTTGTTGAATGGAAAAAAGGTAGCCATATAATTTTTGAAAGAAATAAAGATTATTGGGCAAAAGCAGCAAATGGAGATCAATTACCCTATTTGGATAAATTATATTTTAAAATTTTACCGAATAAAACTTCTTTAATTTCATCATTAGAAGCAGGAGAAATTGATTTTATTCATTCTTATCCAGGCTATTTAGCTGGTAAGGAAATTGAACGTGTTAATAATGCAGATAATGGAATTAAAGTTCATTCATTTGCATATGCGAATATGGCGTTTGATTTCATTTATATGAATACAAATGGTGCTCATACTGGAAATAAGAAAGTAAGACAAGCGCTTGCACATCTAATTAATACCAATGAAATCATAGATAAAGTTTTTGCTGGTGTAGCAGATAATGTTAGAAATGATAAGCAAGGGTTTATATCTTGGTATACTGGAGAAGTTCCCACGCAATATTATCCTTACAATCTTGCCAAAGCAGAGTCACTTTTAGATTCAGCTGGATTTAAAAAAGATGGAAATGGTAATAGGTTTAAAATATCAATAATTCATGAACAGAAAAACTCTAATCATCCTAAAGTTTTAGATATTATGAGGTCTAATCTTAAAGCTGCTGGTATAGAGTTAAATGTTATGAAAATGGATGCTGCGGCGATCACTGAAAAAGTTCATAAAAAAATGGATTATGATATGTATATAACTACCATTGCTACTGGTCCAGATCCTGATTTATTAACTAAAAGTTGGCATTCAAAAAATATTGGAAAAGGATGGAATGCAAACTCTTCAGGATATAGCAATAAAAAGATTGATGCTTTACTTGATAATGGAAGGGGAGAGCTAGATCCTAACAAAAGAAAAAAAATGTATATTGAAGCTCATCAAATCCTAGCTGAAGATATACCTATGTTGCCACTTTATGGAACTAAATGGCTGTGGACTTATAATGAAAACTTAGATGGTTTTCCAATTGGGTACACGTTCAGAGATGGTTTAGAAACTGTTAATTGGGATGGAAAAGTGCCTAATAATAGAAAATAAATACAACTAATAGGGAAAAACCCATCAATCAATATTTGTTTGGTGGGTTTTTTTTAGAATATAGTACTTATTATGAATTACTCATATCTTGTTAAAAGAGGTATTCAAATTATTCCTGTTGTCTTCGGTATTCTAATAATTAGTTTTTTGATGATTCACTTGGCACCAGGTGATGCTGTATTTATGTTTATTGGTGAGAGTGGTGCTGATCCTGAGTTTGAAGCTGCTATTAGAACAAGATTAGGATTAGATAAATCACTTTTTGAACAATTCATATTATATATAAAAGGTATTTTTTCAGGTGACCTTGGAAGATCATTTGTCTTAAACGAAGATGTGTCTAAAATAATTTTTGATAGAGCCATTCCAACAATTATATTAATGCTTTCCAGTATAAGTTTTGGCGCAATATTTGGAATACTTATTGGTGTTTATGCTGCCTCAAAACCATATTCAATGAGAGATAATATCTCAATGGTAATAGCATTATTTTTATATTCTTTACCTAATTTTTGGTTGGGACAAATGCTTATAATAGTTTTTTCAGTTAATTGGGGTTTGTTACCAGTATCAGGAATGGAGTCGATGATATTGGGAGATAAAAGTTTTTTATTTGATAGATTTACACACCTCGTACTTCCAACAATTACACTTGGATCCACATTAGCAGCTTTTGTAATGAGATTTGTTCGCTCAAGCATGATCGATGTCTTAGGACAAGATTATATTTTGACAGCAAAATCAAAAGGATTATCAGAAAGGAAAATTTTTTTTAAGCATGCTTTAAAAAATGCGCTTCTACCAGTTATTACTTATATTGGTTTAAGGCTTGGTTACATGTTATCAGGAGCAGTTGTTATTGAGTCAGTTTTTGGATGGCCAGGTTTAGGCCTGTTAATGTTGGACGCACTTTTTGAAAGAGATTACCCACTTATAATGGGATTATTTATAGTGATCTCTTTGTCAGTTACTATAATAACGTTTATCGTAGATATTTTATATACCTACCTAGATCCAAGAATAAGGTTGAAATAATGGATGTCTTAAAAATAAAAAATTTTTGGAAAATATTTAAACAAAATAAACTTGGAGTTGTTGGTTTAATTATTTTATTAATATTTGTATTTTTAGCAATTTTTGCTCCTCTTTTGGCTAGATTTCCATCTTTAACAACTGGAGCAGGTGAGGCTTTTTTAAATCCTAGTTTTAAACATTTACTAGGTACGGATAATTTAGGACGAGATTTGTATAGTGAGCTATTATTTGGCGCTAGAATAACTTTAGTTGTTTCCTTTATAGCAGTAATAACTTCTACAGTTGTAGGAGTTTTGTTTGGCTCAATTGCAGGATATTATGGAGGTATTATCGATTCAATACTAATGAGAATTACTGAGATTTTTCTTGTAATACCGCCAATTTTTTTAGCATTAGTTTTGGTAGCGATATTTGGTGCAAATATTACCAATATGATAATTGTAATTTCAGTTCTTTCATGGCCACAAACTGCAAGACTTGTTAGAGCTGAAATTTTATCTTTAAAAGAAAGACCTTATTGTAAAGCAGCTATCGCAACAGGAGAATCTGATTTTAAAATAATTTTTTCTGAATTAGTACCAAATACAATGACAACAATAATTGTTAATTTGTCTTTAACGCAAGCTACAGCAATTTTAATTGAGTCTGCACTTAGTTTTTTGGGTTTTGGAGATTCATCAATGGTTAGTTGGGGGTTAATGCTAAATAATGCTCAAGAGTTTTTTAGACAGTCTTGGTTTATGGTTTTTTTTCCAGGTATGTCAATTTTTTTGGTTGTTTTATCTTTAAATCTTGTAGGTGAAGGATTGAATGACGTTTTTAACCCCAGAAGAAAAAAATAATTATGAATTTAAGGAATCCTTTATTAAAAATTGAAAATCTCAAAATGCACATAAATACCTATGAAGGAAAAATAAAAGCTGTTGATGGTGTTAATTTAGAACTATTTGCAGGTGAGATAATAGGAATAGTTGGTGAGTCTGGCTCTGGAAAATCGATGACGTCAAGAACAATTTTGAAACTATTACCTGAAGGTGGAGAGGTGATTAGTGGAAAAATTACTTTTAAAGGTAGAGATATTTTACAATCATCAGAAGAAGAAATTAGAACAATCAGAGGATCTAAAATTTCTTTTATTTTTCAAAATCCAGCAACATTTTTAAATCCAGTTTTAAAGATAGGAGACCAAATAATAGAAAATATTATTCTACATCAGAAAATAAAAAAAAAAAATGCCAATGAAAGCGCAATACGATTGCTTACGGATGTTGGATTAAGAAATGTAGATAAAATAATTGATTGTTATCCGCATCAATTAAGTGGAGGGATGCAACAAAGAGCCATGATAGCAATGGCAATATCTTGCAACCCAGATCTTATAATAGCTGATGAGTGTACGACAGCCTTGGATGTTACAACTCAGCTGCAAATATTGAACCTGTTAAAAGATATTTCAAAAAAAATAAATATATCAATAATTATAATAACTCATAACTTAGCTGTAGTAGCATATTTGTGTACAAGAACTTATGTAATGCATGAAGGTAAAACAATTGAAGAGGCTAAAACTAATGATCTCTTTTTTGATCCAAAGCACGATTATACAAAAAAACTATTAAAGTCTTCAAGAATTATTAATGAAGAGAAATTTTATTCAACGGAAGGAGAAAGTGAAATTTTGAAAGTAGATGGAATTAAAAAGATTTTTAGATTACCAAGAACTAAAGACCCACTAAATGCAGTTGATAATGTTAGCTTTAAATTAAAAGAAGGAGAAATTTTTGGAATAGCGGGTGAAAGTGGATCTGGAAAAACAACTATAGCTAACCTTTTAATGGGTTTATTAAATGTTACTTCTGGAGAGATTACTTTTTTAAATAAAGAAATTAATGAATTTGTAAAAAAAGATCGAAAAAAATTTCGTAAAAATATTCAAATGATTTTTCAAAGCCCTTTTGGTTCCTTAAACCCTAGAAAAACGATAGGGTCTATACTTTCTTTACCAATTAATATTCACTTTAAAAACACTAAAGACAAAACGAAAGAAAAAGTACTTGAATTACTAACCATGGTTGAACTAGTGCCTCCAGAAATATTTTTTGATAGACATCCACATGAACTTAGTGGAGGAGAGCAACAAAGAGTTGCTATTGCAAGAGCAATTTCAACGGAACCTAAGTTAATTATTTCAGATGAAGCGGTTGCTTCATTAGATACGTCAATTAGAGTAGATATATTAAATTTATTAAAAAGAATTAATAAAAAAACAAAAGTAAGTCTAATCATGATTTCTCATGATTTATCAGTGCTAAAAAATATGTGCACCCGTATAGCAATAATGCACTTAGGAAAAATTGTTGAAATAGGAAAAAAAGAAGAAATATTTCTCAATCCAAAGCACGAATATACAAAATCTTTATTAACCGCGACTCTACAAATCCCAAACAAAGAAAGGCAAACACATGACAAATAAACTTTTTAATGAAAAAGAATCTTTAGATGATCTTTTTAAATTTTTATCTATACCTGGAATTACAGGAGAGGAGGAAAAAATTGCATTAGCAGTTAAAGAAGACTTAATAAAATCTGGTGTACCTGAAAAATATATTATATTTGACAATGTTCACAAAGAAATACCTCTTCCAACTCAAGTTGGAAATTTAATAGTAAAACTTCCAGGCACAATTAAAGTCGAAAGAATTATGTTTAGCTGTCATTTAGATACTGTACCTTTGTGTAAAGGTGCAATACCTTTATTACAAGGTGATAAGATTGTTCCAAAAGACAACACAGCATTAGGTGGTGATAATAGAACTGGAGTTTCAGCATTAGTTACAATGATTAAATCTTTAATAAAAAATAAAATTCCACATGGACCAATAACTGTATTATTTACAGTTAGAGAGGAAAGTGGCTTATGGGGAGCTAGAAAAGTAAATATTGAAGACTTGGGAAGTCCCGTTCGAGGTTACAATATAGATGGTGGACCAGTAGAAGAAATTGTAACAGGTGCCGTTGGATGCGATAGATGGGAGGCTGAAATTTTTGGAAAAGCTGAACATGCAGGCTTAGCACCAGAAAAAGGACTTTCTTCTACCATGATTGCATCTTTAGCATTATCTGATGCTGAAAATAAAGGATGGTATGGTAAGGTAGTAAAAGGTGAAAAATTTGGCACTTCAAACATTGGTATTTTTGGTGGCTTAAATGGGCTTAGTTCTGGACAATCACCTAATACTGTAGCTGACTATACTTATATAAAAGGTGAATCGAGAAGTTATAATCAAAGTTTTGTTACAGATATAACAGATGCTTTTGAACAATCTTTTAAAAAGGTATGTAATTCTTATCAAAATTCTGAGGGTGAGAACGCAAAACTTAAATTTAAAAGACATACTGACTACTATTCATTTGAACTAAAAGAAAAAGAAAAAGTAGTAACAATTGCTAAAGAAAAAATAAATAATATGGGACTTAAATCCAAACTTGTTAGCATCTCAGGAGGATTTGATGCTAATTGGTTAACTAAAAAAAATATCCCTACTATTACTTATGGTGCTGGGCATAATTGTTGTCACACAACAGGTGAATTTGTAATTATTAAAGATTATTATAATGCTTGCAATTTATCATTACTATTAGCACAGGATGGTTAAGTTCTTATCTATATAAGATGTTAATTAATAAGTAGTGTCAGGGAATCTTAAAGTTAGATGGGGTTTGCTATTCAGGGGTAACTGATCCCACTTTCGTATAGCTTTGAAGTCTTACGACGAGTTATGTATCGCTATTAATGAAAACCTTAATTTAACTAGACAATTTTATCAATATATATTTAATCTCTTTGACGTATGAAACTTGATAAAATTGACCCAAAATACCTAGAAAAACCTAATCCTAGAATTGGTCTAATTACCCTTGCAAGTGATTTTAGAATTGAAAAAGATTTTAACAATGTAATTTATGGAAAGGAAATTGATTTATTTTCTAATCGTATTCATTGTTACAATCCATTGACTAACGAAACATTAAAAAAAATGGCTGATGATATCACTGATGTCACAAAAGAAATTCTTCCAGATCAAAAATTAGATTGTGTTGCATATGGTTGCACTTCAGGAACAATAGCTGCTGGATATTCTTCAATTTATGAAAAAGTAAATCTTGCAAAACCCAATACTAAAGTCACAACTCCAATCACATCAGCTATTAAGGCTTTAAAAAAATTTAACATTGATAAAATATCTGTGTTCACGCCTTATACTAATGAGATTAACCAGTCTGTTGCAGAATATTTTAAAAAAGAAAATATTAACGTTGTTTCCTTATCTTTCTTTGATATTGCATCTGATCTTGATATTGGAAAAATAGATCAAAACTATCTATTTGAAGTATTGTCTAAAATTGATTTATCTGAAAGTGATGCTCTGTTTGTTTCTTGCACCGCACTTCCTGTTTTATCTATAATTGACAAGTTGGAAAAAAAATTAGGCAAGATTGTTCTTTCAAGCAACCAAACATTGATCTGGGATACATTAAAAGAGATAAATTATAATAAAAATATTGACGGTTTCGGACAATTATTTAAAGATTAAAAATATGGATTTTACAAAAGAAGAATATAAACAAAGATTAAAAAAAGTTCAAAAAATGATGCAAGAAAAAGGCATCGAACTATTAATTTCACACGACACAAATAATTTAAATTATTTAACGGGTTATGATGCGTGGTCATTTTATTATGCTCAATGTGCAATAGTTCATGTTGATGCTGAAGAACCATTATGTTTTGTGAGAGCACAAGACTCAGGTGGAGCATATATAAAAACATATTTAAAAGATGAAAATATTATTGTTTATGATGAAAATTATATTCATACCTGGCCAAAACATCCTTATGATTATTTAGTTCAGATAATTAAAGAAAGAAAGTGGGATAAACTTTCTGTAGGTGTCGAAATGGATGCTCATTATTATACGGCATTCTGCCATGAAAAAATTAAACAAGGTTTACCAAATGCTAAAATCATAGACAGTGATAGATTAGTTAACTGGGCAAGATTAGTAAAATCAGATGCTGAAATTGGATTTATGAAATCAGCAGCATTGATTTCTCAAAAAGGAATGAGGACTGCAATGGAAGTAATTAATCCAGGTGTCAGACAATGTGATGCGGTAGGTGAAATTCAAAAATCATTATTTTATGGAACAGAGGAATTTGGGGGAGAGTATTCAAGTATCGCAACTTTACTTCCAACAGGTAAGGGCACCTCAGCTTCACATTTAACCGCTACCCAAGATAAATTTGTAGAAGGTGAGGCAACTATTATTGAATTGTCAGGTGTTTATAAAAGATATCATGCGCCAATGGCGAGAACAGTGTTACTTGGCAAACCTGATCAGTTAAAAATTGATACAATGAAAAAAACTATTGAGGCGTTAGAAACAGGAATTAGTGCTGTAAAACCAGGAAATACTGCAGATGATGTAGCACAAGCATTCTGGAAAATATTAGATAAATATGGAATTGATAAAAAATCTAGAACTGGATATTCAATTGGAATTGGTTATCCGCCAGACTGGGGAGAACATACTCTTAATATATATAAAGGGGACATGACTGTTTTGGAGCCAAATGTTTGTTTTCATATGATTGCAGTAATGCAATTTGGTGATTGGGGTGTCGAGGCATCAGAAGCTATTAGAGTTACAGAAAATGGTAGTGAATTGTTTTGTAACATGAGCAAAGAGTTACATATTAAATAAATTACTTGATTATCAATCTAACAAATGTTTTAAAGTCATATGGGTAATGATCACTTCGTAAGATTTGAGAACGTAGATAAAAGTTATGACGGTAAGCTGCTTGTTGTAAAGGGTTTGGATTTAGATATTGCTGAAGGCGAGTTTGTTACAATGCTTGGACCCTCTGGTTCAGGTAAAACAACATGTTTGATGATGTTAGCTGGATTTGAAACTCCAACGAATGGACAAATTTATTTAGATAACAAAGTTATCTCAGATATTCCTCCGCACAAAAGAGGAATTGGAATGGTATTTCAAAACTATGCTTTATTTCCACATATGACAGTTTATGAAAATTTAGCATTCCCATTAAGAGTTAGAAAAATCCCAAAGGATGAAGCAGATAAAAAAGTTGATAAAGCATTATCAATGGTATCGCTACAAGGCTTTGAAGCTAGAATGCCTATGCAGTTATCAGGTGGACAACAACAAAGAGTTGCTGTTGCAAGATCACTAGTATTTGATCCACAACTAGTTTTAATGGATGAACCTTTAGGAGCTTTAGATAAAAATTTGAGAGAGAGTATGCAGTATGAAATTAAACATATTCATGAAAGTATTGGTGTAACAGTTGTATACGTTACACATGATCAAACTGAAGCTTTGACAATGTCTAATAGAATTGCAGTTTTTAATGATGGAAAAGTTCAACAACTCTCTAGTCCCGATGAATTATATGAAAGACCTGTTAATTCTTTTGTTGCAGAGTTTATTGGAGAAAACAATACTTTTGCTGGCGAAATATCAGATATTTCAGGTGACAAATGTAAAGTTAAATTAAAGTCAGGTGTAGAAATAATAGCAAATCCAATTGTTGCAAAAACAAAAGGGGACAAAACTACAATATCTCTTAGACCTGAAAGAGCACTTATCGACCCTAAAACTACTATGGATAATAATCATAAAGGAAAAATAGAAGAGGTTATATATCATGGTGATCACACTAGATTAAGAGTAGATCTATTAGGTAATAAAGAATTTATTTTAAAAGTTCCTAACAGCACCAGTGGAATGGATATTAAAGCTGGTAAAGAAATTAATATTGGTTGGAATAGTGTCGATTGCAGAGCTTTAGATCCCAAATAATTATTATCTCCATTTCAAAAACCTAATTGAATCAGCATTAAAATGACCTGTTGACTTCACTAGTCAATTTTGTTGTAATTTCGCTTTATAAAATAAAAACGTTAACGTTAAATAGGAGAATAAATGAAAAAATTAAGTAAATTATTACTTGCTCTTTCTTTTGTACTTTCTGTAACAACTTCAGCATTTGCAGTTACTGTAGTGTCTTGGGGTGGAGCTTATA
>Ga0209360_1001198_pt1 | contig 17964 bp, 14 predicted proteins | sample SaaInlV_130m_DNA_3_FD_184651 | JGI IMG/M metagenome (GOLD analysis project Ga0209360, IMG submission 184651) | Marine microbial communities from expanding oxygen minimum zones in the Saanich Inlet - SI037_S3LV_130m_DNA (SPAdes) (version 2) | ecosystem: Environmental > Aquatic > Marine >... | reverse complement strand
AAGAACGTCCACCTGCTGATGAAATGGTTATGGTACTAAATGGATTAGATACTGATTTTGATACGGAAAACAATTTTTATGCTGCAAATACCATTCCGTTTTATTATCAACACCATCCAATTCAAATTAACACTAATGAATTAATTCGAGTTTATGTTGTCAATATGGTTGAATTTGATCCTATTAACAATCTTCATCTTCATGGTAATTTGTACAAATATTATCCAACAGGAACTGATCTTGTGCCATCATTTTACACTGATATGGTAACTTTATCCCAAACTGAGCGTGGAATCATGGAATTTGTATATGATTTTCCTGGTAAGTACCTCTTTCATGCACACAAGGTAGAATTTTCAGAAAAAGGTTGGGTTGGAATATTCCTTGTAAATGAAAACCAAGATGAAAATGTTCAGGAATATGACTATGGAACTTAGTAATAATTCTTCAAAAATAAAAGTAATTGCAAGTGGATTAATTCCATTTGCTTTTGTTGTTCTTATGATGGTTTATCTTTTTGGTCCTGGTGCTGATTTGTTAGATTTTGGAGTTATTCTGCCTGAAATTACAATTGAAAAAATAGATTTTGTTGATTCTGAAATTCAAGCTACTGTTAGAAACACTGGTCATATTCCTGTTGAAATAGTTATGGCTGATATCAATGATAGAATTCAACCCGCAGCTGTTGAACCAGATCGATTTTTAGAAAGATTTGAAACCACTCTAGTTAGAATCCCTTTTGAATGGAATGAAGCAGAGCCATACACTATTGGTATTACTGTTGAAGATGGAACACGATTTGAAAAAGAAGTTGAAGCAGCTGCACCGGCATTAGAATTATCTTTAGACCTTGCAATATTTTTTGCAATTATCGGAACCTATGTGGGAATAATTCCGATAATGATTGGATTGTTATGGCTTCCATTTATCAAAAAAATTAGTAAACAAAAATACCATTTCTTTTTGGCGTTGACTGTAGGGTTATTACTTTTCTTGGCTATTGATTCTATTGAAGAAGCAGTAGAGATTTCTGATGAGAATCTAGCAGATAGTTTCAATGGGACATTACTTGTATCCACCGTAGTGATATTGTCTTTTCTTGGATTATATTATTCAGGAAACAAACTTGTTGAAAAAGCAGGTTCCTCAAAATTCACAAAACCTGTTGCAATTGCATTAATGATTTCTATTGGTATTGGTTTACATAATTTTGGTGAAGGACTTGCTATTGGTGCAGCTCTTGGTATGGGTTCTATTGCGTTTAGTACATTTCTAATTGTAGGATTTGCTTTGCATAATACCACTGAAGGGATTGCAATTGCTGCTCCTATGTCTAGAGGAAAATTGATGATTGGAAAACTGGCTGCCATGGGTATAATTGCTGGAAGCCCTGCTATTTTTGGTGCCTGGATAGGCGGCTTTGTGTATTCTCCATTTACTTCCGTGATTTTTCTTGCAATTGGAGCAGGTGCGATCTTTCAAGTAATCGTTGTCATCATGAAATGGATTCAAGAAGAAAGTAACCAAAGTCTATCTAATATTGCAGTTGTATCTGGAATTGCAGTTGGAATGTTAGTAATGTATTTGACTAGTATCTTGGTCTAATTTGGTTCTGGATGAATAGTGATTACAGAATTTTTAATTTCAATTCTGATGATATGTTCAATTTCTGATGTCAAATCATGAACTTTTTCAATTGACAAATCTTTGTTAAATGAACAATCAATATCTATTTTCAAAATATTTTCAAATTTCAAAGACACAATTCTACCTATTTTCTTAATGTCCGGATATTTTTCTAATATGGCTTTGATTTTTCTCTCAGTTTCAACATCCTCAATATTGATATTTTCTGGAACAGTCACAAATGGTTCTAGATGAATGGTAGCATGTTCAATCTCTGGAATTTGTTCTTGAATTTTATGTTCTATAATTTCTGAAATTCTATGAGCCGAAGATAAATTAATCTCTCGTTCTACCATTACATGCAAATTAGAATATGTCTTGCCCTTTGTTTTGTGTGTGGTAACGTTGTGAACTCCTTTAACGCCCTCTACATTTTGTGCAATGTCCAATATTTTTGCATCTAGTGGAACATCTTTCCAATTCGGTTCAAAATGAACTGTGGTTGATGCATTTGGAATTTTATTTTTTATGTTCCTTTCAACACTGTCACTAATTTCATGAGCTTTCTCAAAACTAGTATCTCCTCTAAGGGCGATGGTGACATCTGCAAAAATTGTATCTCCTGATCTTCTCATAAGAATTGATCCTGTGTCAACTACACCCTCTGTTGACATTGAAATTTCTCTGACGTTTTTTACGAGTTGTGGAGATATCACATCAGTCAAATCTAATGCTGTTTTGTACACTAGTTTCACACTCAATACTGCTAGCAAAATTCCTAGTATTAGTGCTGCAACGAAATCTCCAAAATACAAGCCGTATGAAACTAAAACTATACCTGCAATTGCGACAATTGTAGAGCCAAGATCCATGAAAGCATGATAGAAATCTGCTTTCAAAGTAGCGCCTCCAATTTTCTTAATAGATCTTCTTAGAATGATAATTCTGAAAAAATCAACCCCAATTGTATACAGTCCTCCAATTATTGCAAATAATCCTGGCACAACACTTGGTGGTGGACTTTGTAATCTGTTGATAGACTCGTAAATGAAAAAACACGCAATTAGAAAAATTGCTATTCCTCCAATCAAACCTCCTAAAGATTCTATTTTTCCATGTCCGTACGTATGTTCGGCATCTGGAGGTTTAATTGCCCATCTTGCTGCTAAAAGTAAAACAAGGGTTACTACACTGTCTAACAATGCATGAATACTGTCTGTGATGAGTGCTAGACTGTTTGAAATTAAACCAAAAATGAGTTCTACTACAAATGCTGAAAATATAGCTAAAAGTGAAATTTGTAAAACTCTAGTTCTTTGAACAAACATTTTCCTTATTTTTGATAGTTTGAATCATGTATTACCGTTTTCTAAGAAGAAATGATACGACAACGTTATTTGTGAGAAAATTGGATTTTAGGCATGTTGGACATGAGATATTTTTCTTTAATGGTAATTTTTTCAATAATGTTACTTGTTCCTGCTATTGATGCTGAGGCGTCAAGTAATCCCAACTTGTTTGTATCTGCTGAAAACTCTCAATTTGAAAATCATTTTTCAGGTTCAATGGTGATTGAAGTAGTAATTCGAGATTCAAACTTGTCTGATACTGATGATGGAAAAGGCGAACCTGACGTTACACTTAATGGAAAAACATTGAGAATGGTTCAGGCAACTGATGGTAATTGGTATGCGTATTTTGCAAATGTTGAAAAAGCAAAAATTGCAGATTCCACTGTCGGTCTGGCTGGAAAAGGCCTAGATTTTGGTGTTTTCTGTGGTAGAGACACATCATCCTCAGTATTTGGAATTTCTCTTTCTGAGACTGACGGTGTTGCAGTACCGCAATCTGATGGGCTAACTGGTTTTAAGAACGGCGATTCATCATTAACTGAATGTACTGGTGCCCCAACTGGATCTGCAAATTTGAATAATGTAGTTAGAAAAGCAAAATCTATCAATACTAATTCCAACATACCTGTTGGACAAATTGGATTGGATTCTGATGCTTGGCCATTAATCCAACTTTATTCATTTGATGATGTTACCATCCAATACAATCCTGGCGGTTCATCACAACAAGTTTCACTTGAATATGATGATATGCAAAATATTTCTTTGAGTATTGATAGAGATCTTTATCCTGTAAATTCTGAAGTATTTCTTACTGTAAATGATTTTCAATTAAATCAAGATCCAACAGATGAAGACTCTTGGACGTTTGATATTGATTCAAACCCTTCAACATTTTATCAAGCATTTGATAGTTCTGGGAATAACGATGCAAATGGTAATGCAGGGTTGGTAGATCTAATTCCTAATCTTTCAAACTTGAATTTTAAAAATAATGGTGAACTTTCCTTATCTCTTGGAAATATACTTGAATTACAAACAAATAATGATCAACCTGATTCTTCAATTGACACTGACGGAGTTTCAAATACATTTTCAAATATTATTACATTAGTTGAACAAGAACCAAATTCAGGAATTTTTGAAAGTTTTGATTCTAGTGATAATTCTGTAATGGGGATTCTTAGTAATGCTCCGCGTGGGCAAACTGGACAAATCACATATAATGAAAAATCTATTTCAGTTTTAACTGGATTCTCCACTTCTTCTGTTTTAGTGGGTGATGAACCTGCACTAACTATTGCAAATGGTGAAACCCTGAATCCTGGAATAAAATACCCTGTAATTTTGAATGATCCTGATCAAAATCTAAACACCGGTGCTCGTGATGATCTAGATGTATTTAGAGCAACAGCCCTTATTCCTACTATTACCATTGGAAATCCTCTCACTTTGGAAAATGCCCAAAGTTCAAATTTTTATCTAACCACTCCTATTGGTGCAGCTATTTCTGTAACTTCATCAGTACCTGATTCAAATTCTGATAGATTGATAATTGATACAACTGGTACTGGAACATATGAAGTATTTTCAGTAAATTTGGGGTTTTCTGCCTCATCACTATCTTCACTTTTACTTGATTCTTCTAAATCTAGTACAAGTGGCACAAACTGGATAAATTATGATTTGAGATCCTTTGAAAAAGATTTGGGAGTTTCAGATTTTAGTGATACTTCTTTTTCACTTTCTTTTGGAACTCTTGGAACCTCTTCTGTAACAATAATTGACGCTGGTGATATTTCATCTCCTAAAGGGTTCATCCAAATTAATGACTCTGATGTGACTACAATAGCAGCTAATACTGGAAACGTATTTCTGCTGATTGATTTTGACTCTTCTAATGATAATACGGGTGTAATTGTTGTTTCTAACGAAGTAAATGACCAACCAATAGTTTTAGACTTTTTTTCCTTTGGCTTACAAAATGACAATAGCATAAACAATTCAATTTATCGGTTTGAATTAGAAGAAACTCTGGATGATTCTTCTATTTTTGATGGCACTATTGAATATGCTGTAACCAATCAATTAAACATCCTAGATCCAAGTTTTATTCAAACTATTCAGACAATTGATGATGAAATAAAAATTATTGTAACTGATAGATTGATTGATGAAGAAGGCATTGCAATTTCATACTCTGATTTAGATGCAGCAGGTGTAACTACTATAACTTCTATCAAATCTGATGCTTCTACTCATTCTGGAGTTGTTTCTACTTCATCTAACACGCTTCGGTTTGGTCATCCGGTTACTATCACTCTCAAAGATTCTGATCTTAATTTGAAAAGTGACACTGTTGAAATTTATTCCACAATCAATGATTCAAACTCTGCTAGCGTTGACACTGTAGGAAAAGATGGTAAAATTTTATTGGAGATAAAACTCAAAGACATTCGTTACAAACGTTGTACTGTTGATGGTGTTGAACACGGTGGTTTAGCATCAACTGGATTCACTCTTGTTGAAACAGGACCAAGTACAGGTATCTTTGAAGGCGTTTTTAAAATGCCATCTCAAATTTGTGATAAAACAGGTTCAAAACTAATTTCACCTGCTGGTGGAAACCTTGATGCACGTTATTATGATTCACGTGATGCTTTTGGTAATGAAAATATTTCTAGCTTGTTACGTTCGCAAACAAGTATTTCATTTTCTAGTCCTGCAAAATTAAACCAAGATAAAATAATCTTACCTGACATTGGTTTTGTTAAAGAAATTATTTTATCTGGAAGTATTGAACATCAAAAACGCGGAACTCCGTTATCTATAACACTTACAAATCCTGATGGAACAAATCAAAATTTTGCTGCAACTCTAAGTAATAGTGGTGGCTACAAATCAATTTTTACTGTAAATTCTAATTCTCTATCTGGTACTTATTTTATTCAACTTTCATATGATGGCAAAAATCTTGAAACATTATCGTTTTCTGTAATCTCAGAAGAAATCCCTGATTGGATAAAAAATAATGCAAAATGGTGGTCTTCTGATAGTATTTCTGATGATGAATTTCTTGATGGGATTAAACATCTAATTGAAATCGGAATTATTTCTGTAACTTCTTCTGAAATGAATAATTTTGATCAAAAAATTCCTGATTGGATAAAAAATAATGCAAAATGGTGGGCTGATGATAAAATTCCTCAAAATGAATTTGTCAAATCAATCCAATATTTGGTCAAAAAAGGCATAATTCGAATATAATAGAGTCAATTTTTCTTTGATTGAAAACATAAATACTGATAATTCCTGAATCAAAATGAAAATGAAATTAATGGGGTTCTTGGCATTTGCATTATTATCTATTTCAATTCTATCTTATGGTTTAACTGGCGCTGCATATGCTCAAGCTGAGGGACTTCCATTAACCGTCTCATCCGAATTACCCTCTTATGCAAATGGTGATATTATTGTAATTTCTGGTATGATTAAGACTTTAGCTGAATACACTCAATCTGTAACTATTGTAGTTGTTAGTCCTGATGGAAATATTGTCACAATTGCACAAGTAATTCCAAATACTGATGGCAGTTATTCTACTACTGTAAAAGCTGGTGGTACTATGGCTGTTAATGGTGATTATGAAATCAGAGCACAATATGGTGCTCAAAAAATTACTAATACTTTTATTTATACTGGTGGTTCTGGAACAACACCAGTTGTTGTAGAACCAGAACCAGAACCAGTTGTAGAACCAGAACCAGTTGTAGAACCAGAACCAGTTGTAGAACCAGAACCAGTTGTAGAACCAGAACCAGTTGTAGAACCAGAAGTACAATGTGGTGCAGGAACTCATGCAGATGCAAATGGAATTTGTCAACTTGATACACCTACAAAACCAACGGATGGTGGTGGTTGTTTGATTGCTACTGCAGCATATGGATCTGAGTTAGCACCACAAGTTCAATTCTTAAGAGAAATTAGAGATAACACTGTAATGAGTACTAGTGCAGGTGCATCATTTATGACAGGATTTAACCAATTGTACTATTCATTCTCACCAACAATTGCAGATTATGAACGAGAAAATCCAATGTTCCAAGAAGCAGTTAGAGCATTTATCACACCTATGGTCTCAACATTATCTATCATGACCTTGGCTGATACTAATTCAGAAACAGATGTTTTGGGACTGGGTATCTCTGTAATCATGCTTAATCTTGGAATGTACATTGCAGCACCAGCATTTATTGGAATTAAATCTTACAAACATTTCAAATCTAGAAAATAATTCTTTTTAGTTTAATTCTAGTAGGTTATTATACTGAATCTTGTAACATTTGTTAATGCAATTTGAATATGAAGAATTTGAAACTGTTGAAGATTTCTTTATGTATTTGGCAGCTGCAGCACCACCTATGAAAAATACCATTCCGATTAACTCCTACAAAGAAAATATAATGTCTTTTATTCCGTTGAGTCCTTCTACTGGAGAAACATATTTGATGCTTTATGCCAGTGGTTCTCTTGAACCTGGAATTTATGAATTTGATGTAGCCTTAAAGTCCTACAAAAAAGTTGAAAGTGTTGAGAGAGCAGACAAAGTCTATTTTATTTCTATAACTCCAAAACGAAATACTATAGCAGATATTGCTATTCAAAAATTATAGTTTTTTTGTCTGAATTTTTGGAGCAGATACAGATCTACTTCTTGCATATTTATCTATAATTTGATCTGGAGTTCTTCCATTAAATAGATCTTTACAAAGACCTCTAAGATATCTCATAATTGCCCAAGTTCCTGCTTTGAGAATCCCGTACATGAAAACTTTCATTGGTGGACCATATGTCTTATTTCTAAGAATAATTGGAATGATGTCATTAATTACACGAAGGTTATTTTCCCAACATTTCCAAAATAGTGTGAATTGTGCCTCATTCAAATTTCCAAAATGCATTGAATTCTTTTCACTAAAATCTTGATAAAGTAATGGTGCTACCAATCCTCTAAAGTTCATCTCTCTAAAGTCACTCATCATGTCAATGGTAAATTGAACATCATCTGGAGTTTCATCTGGCCATCCTATTATGATTGTAGCAGCTGGGAACCAATGATTGTCATTTAGAATTTTTGCACCTTCTCTTACTACACTACCCCATTCGTCAGTTGAAAATGGCCTTGTTTTTACTCCTAAGTGTTTCTTAACCATATCTGGTGAAACTGTCTCAATTCCTAAATTGGTTGCAAGCCATCTTCCTGACTTATCTTGTCCATTGATGTGTGAAATTTGTTGCATTAATGTTGGATCTGCAGCAACTGCAGAGAATGTCATATGTGTTGTTCCAATAAAGTTTGCACCAAGTCCTTTTAGTGATTTCCACAAATCTGTAATTGAATCTCTGTTGGGAATGAAATCTCTATTATCACATCCATAAAGTAACATTTCATCTGAATGCAACCAAATTGAATCAAATCCATAATCTAGATTGGTCTTTGCTTCATGCTGCAATCTTTCTATTGGAAGATCCTTCTTTGATCTTTTGTTGACATCACAGAAATCACACCCTCTACCGCAGCCTCTCATTGCCTCAATTAAAGAATTGATTGTAGGGCCTTCGATAACTGGAATATTTTCAAGATTTCTTACAAAACAATGCATTAATTCTGGTGCATCATTTTTTTCTAAATCTTGGAATAAATCAACTGCTAATTCATCAGCTTCTCCTACAACAACTGTATCTATTCCATGAATCTTCATTCGATCTGATTTTGCTAATTCCCATGCTCCATTTCCTCCAACTACAACTTTGAAATCATATTTCTTTTTGAGTTGAATTATACTAGCACACATTTTTTTAAATTTCATTGCAACATATGATAATTTTTCTGGTGACATTGTTGTGGTAACCGGTGCCATTCCAAGAGGATCCATTACATTAATTCCAACTACTTTGGTGTCTGGTCCAATTGATTTGTGTAACATGTCTGGGTGACCTATGAATACTTCTTCACGTTTGTAACCTCCTTGAATCAAAGAACTCTCAATTCTTCTTAATCCTATTTGAGCAACCTTTGCTTCACCTGTAATTGGATCTGTTTCTACTGAAGGACAAAATACTTTATCAAAAACCCATTCCGGTAAAACCTCGTATGGTCCACATGCAATAAAACCATACAAAAAATTTCCTCTATAATTTGTCATCAAACTACGATCAGCAGTTAGTACAACACGTTTACCCGACAATCACACAGTTTCGTTTTGCTATATTATATATGATTTACGAGTTTGATTTCTACTTTTTCCTTTGAATTATTTTTTTCTAACTGCTCTATTTGCAATATTTGCAGCAATTCCTCCTGCAGCAATTCCATTGTCTATGTTAACTACTGATAACCCTAATGAACAACTTTGAAGCATTGATGCAAGTGCAGTAATCCCTTTTCCTCCATATCCGTACCCCACTGATACTGGAATTCCTATTATTGGAATATCTATCATGGAAGAAACAAGTGTTGCCAAAGCTCCTTCCATGCCTGCAGCAACTATTATACAATCTACATCTTCTTTGATCATTTTTTTTAAAACTGGAAATATCCTTTGAATTCCTGCAACCCCTACGTCATAGCTTGTAATACATTTACAGTTCATTGCCTCACACATCAATCTGGATTCTTCTGCTATGCCTACATCTGATGTACCAGCTGTAATAATTCCAATTTTGCCACCTTGAAATTTTATTGGTTTTTTAAATAATAACACTGATGATGAATTTTTTCCAGTTTTTATTTTGACTTTTAACTTCTTTGCAAATGTTATAATTTTTGAATAATCTTCTTTTTTAATCCTTGATATGATAATTGAATTTGTTTTTTCTAATGTTTTTTTTGTAATTTTTTTAATTTCCTCTAATTCTTTTGTTTCTGCAAAAACTACTTCTGGAATCCCTTTCCTTTTTCTTCTATTGATATCAATTTTGGCAATTCCTTCGATCTCTTCAATTGAATAAAGTGCCAAAAGTTTTTTTGCATTTTTTATTGAAATCTTTCCTTTCTCTAATGATTCTAAAATTTCCTGTATTTCCAACAGTATTTTTTCTTTGTTTAGATAAAAAAATGCTTAGATTTCAATTCCTGAAATTGCACTTTTTACACTGTCTACTGCTTTATCAAATACCTGCCTTTCTTCATCATTTAGATCTAGTTCAATAATTTTCTCTACTCCCTTCTTTCCGATAACTGCTGGCACTCCAATTGTAACATCTGAGTGTCCATATTCACCATCAAGATACGTTGCAACTGGAATGACTTGTTTTCTATCCCTTACAACTGCTTCAATAATTGCTGAAATTGCATTTCCTGGAGCGTGTACTGTTGCACCTTTTAGTTCAATGACTTTGGCTGCAACTTGTTTTGTATTGATGATCAGCTCATCTAATTTTTCTTTTGGAAGCATTGTGGATAATGGAATTCCTGAAACTGATGAAAATCTTGGCAATGGCAACATGTTTTCACCATGCTCACCAATTACAAGAGCTCTAATGGAGTCTCTTGAATGACCTGTTGCTTCATGAATGAATTGTCTAAATCGTGATAAGTCGAGCATCCCTCCCATACCAAATACCCTGCTTCTATCAAATCCAGATACCTTGTGAGTAATGTATGCCATTGGATCAAGTGGATTTGTAACTGGAATTATCATAGAATCATCTGCATATTTTTTGACATTTTCAACTACACTTTTTACAATTGTTGCATTGATTTTCAAAAGATCCATTCTAGTCATTCCTGGCTTTCTTCCTGAACCTGCTACCACTACTACTACATTGGAACCTTTCATGTCTTCAAAATTATTAGAACCCTTTACCTCTACATCTATTCCTTGCTCTGATAGCATATGATTGATGTCCATTGCCTCACCTTGAGGTAATCCTTTTGCAACATCTAGTAACAAAATTTGATCATCTAATCGTTTTAATGCTGAGAATAATGCCGCGTCTCCGCCAACTTTCCCTGAACCAATAATTGTAATCATAAAGCACACTCTAAATTTTCAATAATTAAATCTAATGAAATTCATTAATTTTTAGTCGAATTTATAAGCATTTTTGACAATTTTCAATTATGGTTGTTGTAATAGATCCACAGATTGCAGGAATTTCTGGTGATATGCTTCTTTGTTCTTTAGTGGATTTAGGTGCATCAAAAAATAAAATTATTGAGGGTATTAAGAAATCTGAAAAACTTCTTCCAAATTCAACTATTGAAAAAATTGATTTCCAAAAGATCCAAAAACATGGAGTAAATTCTACACAATTAATTTTAGAAATAGATGAAAATATTCATAAAAGAATGGGGTCAGAAATAAAAAAAGCAATTATTGAATCTGTGAATCTACTTGGACTTTCAGAAAAAGCAAAAAATTTTTCAGAATCTTGTATTGATTCTCTTGTTTCTGCTGAATCGAAAATACATGGAATTCCAGAAGACTCGGTTCATTTTCATGAAGCATCAAGTATTGATACTTTGATAGATATTGTTGGAGTCGCAATTGCATTAGATGATTTGGGATTCTATGATGAGAAAATTTTGTGTCTACCTGTTTCGGTTGGTAGTGGCTCTGTTACATTCTCACATGGGACTATGTCTAACCCTGCAAGTGCAATTCTTGAAATTTTTAAAAATTCAAACTTGGTGATTAAAGGAAATGATTCTAATGCTGAATTAACTACTCCTACTGGTGCCTGTATTTTGGTTAATTTAACAAATACAAATGTTGAATTGTATCCTTCGATGAAAATTGAATCTGTAGGTTATGGTGCAGGACAAAAAGATTTTAAATCTTTTTCAAATGTCTTAAAAATTGTAAAAGGCCGTGATGATTCTTTTAATACTGATTCTGTAAAGATACTTGAAACAAATGTTGATGATATTTCTGGAGAAATATTGGGTAATCTAATTGAAAAAATCATGCTAAAAGGCGCCAAAGATGTTTCAATCTATCATGGAATAACAAAAAAAGGCAGACCTACAAATTTGATATCTGTGATTTGTGATGATATTAAAGTAGATGAAATAGTTGATATTTTGATTCTTGAAACTGGAACTTTGGGAATAAGAATTTCTGAATCAAATCGTTTTATTGTTCCACGTTCAGATCATGAAATTACACTCGTTTTTAATAATCGATCTTTTAAAATACATTACAAAAAATCTTCATTTAAAGGCAAGACTGATTTTAAAATTGAATTTGATGATTTGAGAGCGATATCTAATTCAATTGATAAATCTATTAAAGAAACCAATTCTATTTTACGAAAAGAAATTAAAAAATTGGAGAATATATTATGAACAAACTTGATGAATTAAAAAATTGGTTTGCTGATAAAAACAAAGTGTTCATAGCATTATCTGGTGGTGTTGATAGTGCACTAGTTGCATATGCTGCATTTCAACAATTGGGTGACTCTGCAATTGCAGTAACTGCTGATTACAAGACTTTGTCTAAAGAGGAATTACAAACTGCTAAACAAGTTTGTTCAGAAATTGGTATCGAACAACTTTTTTTAGATTATGACGAACTCGAGAATCCTGAATTCACAAAAAATGATTCTACTCGTTGTTTTCATTGTAGATTAGAGTTAGGAGATCACTTGCTTGAATTGGCCAAAAAACATGATGTTTCAATAATTGTTGATGGGACAAATATTGATGATTTGGGTGATTTTAGGCCTGGAATTGAGGCATTAAAGCAAAATGGAATTAGAAGTCCACTAGTTGAAACTAATTTTTCTAAATCTCAAATTCGTGACATTGCAAAATCTGTGGAATTATCTGTATTTGACAAACCATCAAACTCTTGTTTGGCATCAAGAATTCCATGGGGACAAAGAGTTACTGCTGAAAGATTAGCTAGAATTGAATATGGTGAAATACTTGTCAAACAACTTACAAAAACAAAACAAGTACGTGTACGTGATTTTAATGGTATTGCAAAAATTGAAGTTGAAAAAGAAATGATTTCTGTATTTGATGATGACATTATACAACAGCTAGATAAGAAATTCCAGATGATAGGATTCTCTTCAGTTCAAATTGATCCGGAAGGATATAAACCGGGAAAAATTAATGTGATTGCAGATTGATATATTTGGATAATGCCGCATCAACTAAAATTCATGATGATGTGTTGGAATCAATGCTACCTTATCTTAAAGAACAATTTGGCAATCCTTCATCTATTCATCGTTATGGTAGATTGGCTCATAAAGCAGTTGAAAAAGCAAGAAAACAAATTGCTTCCCTAATCAATGCTGATCCATCTGAAATTTTAATTACTTCTGGTGGTACTGAATCAAACAATACTGCATTAAATGGTGTGGTTATGAAAAAACCTTCTAGTCAAATTATAACTTCCCAAATTGAACATGATGCAATTTTAGAACCATGTAAAAAATTATCTCAAAATGGATTTGATGTACATTATGTTTCAGTAGATAAATTTGGTTTAATTGATATTTCTGAATTAAAAAACCATCTTTCTGAGAAAACTAGTATCGTCTCAATCATGTTTGGAAATAATGAGGTTGGTACAATCCAACCTATTTCTGAAATTGCCAAATTATGTCATGATCATGATGTTCTTTTTCATACTGATGCAGTTCAAGCAATAGGTAAAATTCCAATAGATGTCAAAGAATTAGGCATAGATTTACTTTCTATTTCTTCTCACAAACTTTACGGTCCTAAAGGAATAGGTGCATTATATATCAAAAATGGAATTAATATTGATCCTGTGATTCTGGGCGGTGGTCAGGAATCTGGATTACGTTCAGGAACTGAAAATGTTGCAAATGTTGTAGGTTTTGGAAAAGCTTGTGAAATTGCAAAAAACAACCTCTCTGAAAATTTCACCCATATGGAAAAACTACAAAATTCTTTAATTACAAAAATTCATGATACTATTCCAAAAGTGACTTTGAATGGACATCCTCAATTAAGATTACCAAATAATGTTCATTTTACATTTCTTGGTGTAAATGGAGAGGATTTGATTATCAAACTTGATGAATATGGTATTGCAGCATCTACTGGCTCAGCTTGCTCTGTTAATACCCAAAAAGCTTCACATGTTTTACAGTCTATGGGATTTTCACTTGAACAAATTACCGGATCTTTACGATTGACCCTTGGAGTTTTTAATGATGAAAAAGAAATTGAACAAACTGTTGAAACTCTTAAAAAAATAGTTCAAGAACTACGGGCAGTTTCTCCATTTAAAGAAAAATATTCTTTTACTTTTGAAAACTAAATTTTTATTTGAAATTTATTTCTGGTACTGATGATTATTGCCATTATTCCTATTATCAAAACTATCATTACCATTGTGCCAAATTCTGGAACAACATACGTGCCAATAATCTCGATCTTTGAATCACCCTCCTCAAAATTGATTGTTATTTTTCTTGATTCTGATAGTACCACTGATTCTTCATATGCTACATCTATACCATCTATTAAAATTATGAAAATATCGTCTTTTCCATCTTGTTTTTCAGCACCTATGAATTCTCTAGGTAAATCTAATGTGATGGATCCATCATCTGTTGTTTCTATTTCAACTTCTAGTGAAAAATTATTTGAATTTATTATGATGTCTTTTACGACACTTCCTTTAATCACGTATTCTACATCAAATGTTCCTTTACTTCCTGCATTTACTTCAAAATTCTCTTTTGTTTCAATTATGTCTGATTTTGGCAAATAACTAAACTCTGTTTCTGCAATTGTTCCACCACCTATTTCATATGAAGATCTTACTACATATGTGCCTGATTTTTTCCATAATGGTCCTTCTGCAAGTACTGTATGGGAATATGTGCCATCTTGAGCTACTGTGATCTGTGCAATCTCTATCATATTTCCTTCTGTAAATAACTGTAATACTACATTTACTCCCTTGATAGCTGTATTCACCTTACCTGAAATTACAATTGTATCCCCCTCATCATAATTTTTATCATCTGTTTGAACTGTAATTGGAGCGATAATCAATTCTGTATCCTCTTGTGCAAAAACTACCCCTGTTGATAATATTGCTAAAAATATGATGCCATAAAATATCTTAATATTCATAAATCATTTTCTGCATGTTTGTATATTTCCTTTACTATTAAAAATGAAAAAATGAAAAAAAGTTGTGATTTTAGTATCTTGGCATAATGCTAAGTCTTGATTTTGCAGATACTGCAATTATTGAAACAATTGCTACTGCTAGAATCATGGCTGCGATTGTACCAAATTCTGGAATCACGTGAATGGCAACTATTTCAATTGTTTCAGCGCCTACTGGGAACATAATTGTTGCTTTGTTTCCAACAATCATACATTCCTGTTCATCACATTCTTCTCCATCAATTAATACCATAAACATATCGTCTACTATTGTTTTTGATGGGATTACTGTTAATGTTCCATTATCCTCGGCGTTGATATTGATGATAATTGAACCATTATCACCAGACTTGAGAGTTGCACTAGTTATTGTTCCACCTGAAATACTAAATGGTATACATTGACCACTTGCAGTTATTTCATTAACGCGACATTGTTTAGTTGGTTCATCTGTTGCGTATTTTGGTGTATATTCAACTCCACCAGTTAGTTCAACTTTTGCACTGTTACTTTTTTCAGCACTTCCATAGTTTACTTTAATGGTGTAGGTACCATCGTATTTCCACATTGCACCTGCCGTGTTTAATGTTGTCTCAAAAGTACTATCATCTGCTACCATGATTTGATCAATAGTGACGATAGAATTTAGAGGACTTACAACAGTGACTGTAACTGGAAATCCAGAAGCTACATTTGCTACTTGACCTGTTACCATAATTGTGTCATTATGTTCATAATTTGTTTTATCTGTCCAAACAGATATTGGCATATCTTTAAGCAATTCTTCATTTGCTGTTATTCTAACATCTGTTAGAATATCTTTTACAAATGCTTGTTGCTCAGCATATGCTGATGACATAGTTGTGGCACCGATTATGGTTAAAACGGTCAATAACATGAATGATGTACGATTATTCATCTTGATGCGATTTGAATCTGTCTATATTTATGTATATTTAAAAAATGAAAAAAAGTTGTGATTTTAGTATCTTGGCATAATGCTAAGTCTTGATTTTGCAGATACTGCAATTATTGAAACAATTGCTACTGCTAGAATCATGGCTGCGATTGTACCAAATTCTGGAACTACGACTCCGTCTTTGATATCCACTTCTGTTGAAGCTTTGTATGCTGAACTATCAAATTGTTGTGCAGTTACAGTGTATATTCCATCTTGTGTCCATAATGGTCCACCTGTTGTAATCACTGAAGTAAATTCACCATTAAGTGCTGGTGATACTTGATCTACTGATACAACATTTCCATTTGGTGCAATTATTGTTAATGCAACATCCGTACTTATCCTATCTGTTGTTCCTGTGATTACAATTGTGTCTGATCCCATTTCGGCCTCTGCATTAAATTCAATTCCTGCATCTTTAGCAACATTTGGTTCTATGTCTGTCCAAATACCTGTCTCTAAATTAGATAGAGTTGCAGAATTCTTTTCAGTCATTCCATTTGTCACTTCAACAAGCACCTCTAAATTATACAATGAACCTGGTACTACTGATTGCATTGCTTCAATGGTGTAAAATCCATTTTCAGTCCATAATGAACCTACTTTGAATACTAATGCAAATTCTCCATTTTCATCTGGTGAAATTTGATCAACAGCTACTACATTATTTCCGCTAGGGGATGTTATTCTAAATGTGATATCTGTAACATCAGATACGGTCATACCTGTGACGGTAATTGTATCTGAGCCTTTATCAGATGTAGCTGTAATTGCCATTCCTTGAGTTTGAGCAAAAGCGTCTTGTTGAATTGATGTCATTGATATTAATGACAGTGCCATGAAGACAATTGCCATTGATGTTGTAGAACGTTTAAAATTCATCTTATTTGAAATCATATATCTCTGTATTTATGTATATTTAAAAAATGAAAAAAAGTTGTGATTTTAGTATCTTGGCATAATGCTAAGTCTTGATTTTGCAGATACTGCAATTATTGAAACAATTGCTACTGCTAGAACCATGGCTGCGATTGTACCAAATTCTGGAATTACAAATGTGCCGATTATGTCGATCACTTCAGCGCCTGCTTGGAATGGTATGGTGACTGTTCTACTTGTAGATGTTTTTGATTCATCAAAGTCTACTTCTTCACCATCAACTAAGATGAAGAATTCATCATCTTCACCATTCATTGTTGCATCTAATATCGTTCTAGGGATTGTAAGTGTCAATGAGCCATCTTCTGAGGCATCAATGTTTACAATTAATGATGTAGAAATGATTTTTCCATTTTCATCAAGATCTGGCATAATACTGAGTATTTTTCCGCCTGTGATCTCGTATCCTATTACGTCATTAGTACCATCAACTGAAACAGTTGTATCAGTTACTGTACCTTGGTCTACCGGAGTTGGAGGTGTGACTGTACTGCCTCCGAACTCAAATGTTGCTGTTGCTGATCGATTTTCGGTTCCGTATTGAACTGTAACTGTATATGCACCAACTGCTTTCATCAATGCTCCTCCTGCAGTTACTTCAGTACTGAATTTTTTGTCAGCACCAACTGTTATTTGTGCAATTGATACTAAGTTCCCATTAGGAGCTTTGACAATAACACTTACTGGAGTACCTGAATACAGATTCATTACTTCACCTGTTATTACAATTGTTTGGCCTTCTGTATATGCGGCTTTGTCTGTTGTAACAACAATCGAATTTTGTATTTGTCCAAATGCTGGTGCCATGCCAATACTTACAATTAGAATTGCAGATAAGGCAAACACCGTCAAATGTGATTTCATTGTTTTTACGCCCAAATTTCTACTATTTAAGGTTGTGAAAAAATATA
>Ga0209360_1001188_pt1 | contig 18083 bp, 5 predicted proteins | sample SaaInlV_130m_DNA_3_FD_184651 | JGI IMG/M metagenome (GOLD analysis project Ga0209360, IMG submission 184651) | Marine microbial communities from expanding oxygen minimum zones in the Saanich Inlet - SI037_S3LV_130m_DNA (SPAdes) (version 2) | ecosystem: Environmental > Aquatic > Marine >... | reverse complement strand
AACAATTGCAAGAGTATATCCAAGGACAGGAAAAGTTGCTATGGAAAAATTAGCAGTACTTCCAGAATCAACTCCACCAGATTTCGGAGGAATCCAAATTAAAGAAATTATTCCAGGCTGGGGTGAGTTTTTTCAGACATTAGAAAACTTTGTATTACAATTAAAAGGAATGATTTCAGACTCAGCGGCGTTTATTCAAGACATGATTGATATGATTAAGGGAATTGAAAAATTCTTAGATGATTTGATTTCTGCTATTGAGGAATTTCTTGCATTCTTTCAAATAACATTACCTTCTACTGGTGTATATGCTCTTTATCTACCAAATCAATCTGGTGGTAATGAAGGAATTAAATCTCAACTCGCCAATGCAGGTGGGATCCCTGAGTTGGGATATGCAGCGGGGATATTATTTGTTGCTACTGAAGGTGATGTATTAATTGCCGGTGGGGGCAGTAAAAATCCAATAGATTTGTTGGCACTTGTATTGGGACTTCTTTAATTTTAACTAAATATTAAGAGAAAGATATGGCTACTACATACGGAAAAGATTACGTTGATTTTGATATGGATTTTGACAAACATCCAGCTCATGGAGATTTGTCACAAGTTAAAAAAACAACAGCGATTAGTCGGTCTTTAAAAAATATATTACAGATGAACCCAGGCGAGAGACTATTTCAACCAGATGTGGAAGGTGGTCTTGGACCACTTTTATTTGAAAATTTTAGTGATCTTACTACCTCTAGAATAGAGAGTAAAATTAGACAAGCAATAGGAAAATTTGAACCTAGAGCAAATGTACAATCAGTAAATGTGAAACCAAGTCCGAATGAGAACGCCTATCTGGTAAATATTGTTTATATACCAGATAATGATATACAAGAAACAAATTTAGAAGTTTATTTGGAGAGGACATAGAAACTTATGGCTACCACAGAAGGAAAACTCAATATATCGGAATTAGACTTTACAAAAATTAAAGATAATCTTGTAGGTTTTATGTCCAATCAAGCAGAATTTGTGGGATATAATTTCAAGGGATCTTCTTTTGATGTACTCCTTGATGTTCTGGCATATAACACACACTACAATGCATATTATGCGAACATGATTGCCAATGAAATGTTTTTGGACTCGGCCACTCTTAGAAATTCAGTTGTGGCAAGAGCCAAACATCTTGGTTATCTTCCTCGTTCCGCTAAAGGATCAAAGGCAATAGTCAATCTTACCATAACTCCTACCGGTTCTCCGGCTGTTATAAGCATTGCAAAAAATACACAATTTCAAGGTGATATTGAGGGGGTTTCTTATATTTGGGTCACTGCAAATTCCCATTCAGTAAATATTAATGCTAATGGTGTTTATACTGTTTCCTCTGTTGATCTCACACAAGGAATTCCTGTAACACATAGATATACTGCCAATACGGGAGATGCGGATCAAAAATTTATTCTTCCAAATGCAAATGTAGATACTGATACGTTAACAGTAACAATTCAAACTTCTTCAACTGATACTGAATCATTTACATATTCTTCAGCGAATGATATTACTACAGCGAATGCCACTGGTAAAATTTATTTTTTAAATGAAGATACAGATGGTAAATATGAAGTTCAATTTGGTGATGGGATATTAGGCAAAAAATTAGCAAATGGAAATATTGTTATTCTATCTAGTTTAATAACTGATGCTAATTCCACGAATGGAGCTAAATCGTTTTCGGTTGTATCAGATGTTGGTGGATATGCTAATGTAAAAATAGAAACCACATCATCGGCTAGTGGTGGTGCAGAAGCAGCGGATATTGAAGAAATTAAATTTCAAGCCCCTAAAAGTTTTGATGCACAGAATAGGTGTGTTACAATTCATGATTACGTGAGTTTAGTTAAACGAGAATATAGTGGTGCGGAATCAGTTGTTGCATGGGGTGGTGAGGACGCAGATCCTCCTGTTTATGGAAAAGTATATGTTGCAATTAAGCCGTCTTCTGGAACTCACCTTTCTAACGCAAATAAAGAATTCATAAAAAATACAATATTAGCTAAACGTAATATTGTTGGGATCACTCCAGAAATTGCAGATCCAGATTATTTATATATGAAAATTAAAAGTACAGTTAAGTATGATTCCACTACAACCACAAATAGTGCCTCAGTTATTAAATCAACCGTAACTACGGCCGTTGTTGATCATGGTAACACTCAGTTAAAAGATTTTGATAAATCATTTAGATATTCAAAGTTAATTAAAGCGATTGATGAAGCTGAAATTTCAGTTAAAAGTAATCAAACCTCTGTTTCCATAAAAAGATATTTATATCCATCACTGGGATCAAGTGAGGCCTATACTCTAAAATTTTCCAATGAGGTTTATCATCCTTCTAATACTTTTTGGGGTGCAGTATCTAGTGGTGAATTTTCATATCGTGATACCGCAAATACGTTGTGGACAGGATGTAAAATACAAGATTCAAATGGTGTAATTCAAGTTTATAGAACTTCTGGACAAGATAGAATACTTGTTGACAGCGATGCCGGATCGATTACATATACCACCGGAAAAATGTCACTTGTGGGGTTTTATCCGATTGCTATTGGTTCTGTAAGTACCGGAAATTCTACTGCTTTAGAAATGACAATTGTACCTTCATCCTCTGATGTATTACCTCTCCGTGAACAAATAATATTAGTTGAAGAGGGAGATATTACTATTACGATGATAGATGATGCCGGAACTGGAACATATGTTCAAGGATCGTCAACAAGCATTGATGGTTCAACCCTCATAACTGGAACATCCTAATAATGGCTATAAAAGATAAAAAAGATGTTTCTGTATTAATTGAGGCTCAAATACCAGAGTTTGTAACTCAAGAACATCCCAAATTTAAACAATTCATAGAGAGATACTATGAATTTATGGAATCCCAACAAGTTTATTTTACGGGATTTACATTTGATGAGGGCAAACTTGTAGATGAATCAGATGGTACAAGCTATTTTTTATATGAAGATGATGTTCGGATTCAATTAGAATCTGAACGTGATACTCTAGCCAATGCTAATTTACAATTCTTAATTGGAGAAACCCTTACAGGTAATACTAGTACAGCAACAGCCGTTGTTACTGGTACAAAGGGTAATACTCTCGCCTTTATAAAACCTACCAATGAAGCTACTTTTAGATTAGACGAAAAAATTACAGGTAGTACTTCCCGTGCTTATGCTGTTCTTGCAAACGGTGTTTCAGCAAATGTGTTTCCAGCTGGATCAATAGAATCCTTTAGATCTAGAGGTGCAATTGCTGCCACTAGAGAATTGGAAAGTATGCAAGATATTGATAGGACTAACGAGGGTCTTATTGATGATGCATGGAAAAAAGAATTTTATACAAACATCCCAACAAATACAGAAACTGACCGAAGACAACTTCTTAAAAATATGAAAGAGGTTTATCAGGCAAAAGGAAACGAAAGTTCTTTTACTTGGTTATTCAGATCGTTGTATGCTAAAGAAGATGTAGAATTTTATTATCCAAAAACTGATATGTCAAAACTGTCTGATGGAAGATGGACACTTGATGCATCAGTTAAAATCTTAACATCAACAGCAAATAATTTAAATTTATTTACTGGTAAAAAGATTACTGGAGCTTCATCGAATGCTACTGGTATAGTTGAAACCTCTATTACTTCTTTTGCGGGAACTCTTCAAGTTACTGAATTAACATTATCAGATGTTAGACAAGGAATTGATGCTGATGGTGCTCTTGCAAATTTTTCAGTTGGTGAAGCCATACAAACAGAAGCAGACGCAAATGGTGATATTGCAATCGGATATACATTAGGTACGTCCGTTAGCATTACTGTAAATGCCGGTGGATCAGATTATGTTGTGGGTGATGAAATTACAATTGAAGGTGGTGGTGGTGCAGATGCCCGCGCGAGGGTGGCTTCAACTCAAAATAATGTTATTCAAACCGTTACTCTTGTGGATGCAGGCGATGGATATCAAATAAATGATCCTGTTGGTTTTATTGATGAGGGAACTGGTGGAACTGGTGCCGCCGCAAAAGTTGGTACGATTATTAAAACAGGTGAGGCCCTGGTAAATTCAGAAATTATTGATGATTATGCAGAACAGACAATAGGCGCTGCAACTGTTCTTGTATCATCTACTTCTAATTCTCATTTATATGGTAATTCTTCCCTAATATTTACTGCAGGAATTAAATCAAGTACAGCCAAATATTTAGATTCTACAGCTAATTTTGCAAACTCGCATTTAGCGCCCGGTGATAGAATTTCCAAACAAACATCAATAGATGAAACTGATGCTGGACAACTAACTCAATCTGGAACTACTGTTACTTTTGCAACTGGAATAACTGATGCTTTGATGATTTATATTGTTGGTGGTAAACTTACTTATGCAAATGGTAACAATACTATTATTACTAACTTTACAAATACCACAACTCTAACAGTTAAAGATTCTCATACAATTGGTAGTGCTCAAGATTGGGACATTTACTATAAAAGTAATACTTATTGGGGCACAATTATTGGTGCCAATAGTACACAAATTTTATATGCAATAGGTTCTTATAAGCATGATGAAGATTTAAGTACTTTTAGTTCAAATAATTTCTCTAATAATGATTCAATTATAGTATATGATGTTAATAAAACCAAGGCATGGGCAGCAAAATCTTCAAATTCTCACGATTCCCATATAACTCATACCGGTGTTACTTTTGATATAGGTAATACCCCCGCAAGTGTAACCGCTACATCATATACTACTGTTGACGGACAAGGTCCTCTGTATCCCGCAGATTTAGTACAAGATACTACTGGTGGATTTAGCATGACTACGGTAAATATAGGAGCCATTGATACGATTAGTATGACAACTGTTGGCTCAGAATATGCTACAACCCCAGCCGTTACCATTTCTAATAATCATATACAGATTTATCAGAATGCAAGAGATGTTCTCGGTGTTACTAGTACTCTTATCAATGTAAATCTATATTCATATGATACAGGAACAATTACTCAAAGTGGTAGTGTAATTACTCTAACTGGCGGCGCATTTCCAGACGCAAATTCTGGATTGAATAAAATTACGTATGCAAATGGATTTACTGATACTATTGTAACTGTTACTAATACTACATCACTTATAATGTCTACGGAAAGATTGGTAACTTCTGCCGAGACATATGATCTGACATACGGTGCTATTGCAAATAATTTTACAAGAAATGCGTTTCTTTATAATGATGATTTTACTGCCAGAGGAATAACTTTAGATTTTATAGATCAAGCTATATCTAGAAAAGGGAAGCCTGCGATTGCTACCGGTAATTCTGTATTTAGAGTACATATGCTTACGGCTGAAGATTTTGGTGCAGTTGAAGAATTCTTGTTGTTGGAAAGCCGTGATCTCGATAATACTCCAGAAAAAATTCTGTTTGAAGATGATACCGTTGGTGTATCTGTATATAATAAAATTTTAGTAGAAACTAGTGTTGAATTTTTATCACAAGAAAATGGAACAACCGATTCACTTCTAGGCGATGTTATACTTCGCGAAGATGGTACAACGAATACCCCCAATTCTTCAACAGAGGGGAGAATTTGGTCAGAGGACACAACAGGTGATCGTGTTACTGCATATAGTAATGTGGCTTCTACATACACCATAAACACTATTACTCAATCAGGAACTACGATTACAGGAATAGGTACTACATTTCCAAATGATCTTGTTCGTGGAACTATTACCTATGCGGATGATACAACTTCACTAATTACAGGATATACTAATGCCACATCATTCACAGTAGAAGATTCTAAAACTGTAGGTTCAGCACAAGCATATTCAATCAGTTATAACCCCGCTGTAACATGGGGAGAAGGTCGTGCCATTACAGTTTCAGCAGGTGGCACAGGAAATAGGACGGTTACTGCAACAGAATCTGGTCATTATTTGAATACAGGTGATAAGGTTAAGATTTCTGGATCGGGAACCAAAATTTTTAATGGTGTATATTCAATTACCATTGCGAATAATAGTACTTATACCTATACCTTACCAGAAGATACCTCAGTAACTTCACCAACAGGCAGTCATATAGCAACACCGGTCGCGTCCGCATGGCTCACCACATCTAATGCCATTACAATGGATACCTCACCGAAAGGTAATAATGCTACAATCGCGGTTTTGTCTATTGCAACTGGATCAATTAAAACGGTTGAAGTTTATAATTTTGGAGCAGGATATACTTCTGCACCAACCATTTCTGCAGCTGGTGGAAATCAAGATGCATCTTTTACTGCAAATCTTGGTGCTTATGGGGAATACGCGGGTTATTATACAGGAACACAAGGACTACTTAGTGGTGTACCAAAAATTCAAGATGGAAAATATTATCAAGATTTTTCTTATGTTCTAAAAACAGATTTTGATGTTAACATTTTCCGAAATGATGTAAAGAGAATAACACATCCATCTGGTATGGTGATGTTTGGTGAATTGGCTATTCGTAATAAAGTTTCCGCTAGAATGTTCGATGATGGCCAAAGTGGTAATGTTGATTCCCTTACACCTACTGATACAAGAAAAAATCATACGCTTGAAGTTACTATTAATTCTTATGCTAACCTTCAATATCAATCATCCAACACACAAAATGAATTAGAAATTTTTACTGCTGATCATCCTTGGCAAGCGATGGATGCTAGATTAGAAGTTCGTGATGATAATAATCTTTTAGAGGAAAATTTTAGAGATGTTACAGTAGCCCGTACTAATTCTACAACGTTTACTGTTACAGATACTTTACATGGTTTGGCAGCAGGTGATACAATTCAGATTGCGGGATACCCACAAACACTCAATGAAACGGATTATTGGGACGGAAAATATGTTATTCAAACAATACCCACTACAAATACTTATACGGTTACTGTCCAAAGAGGTGATCCGGGTGCGAGTGTAACGGCTGATCCATATTTCTATATTGTTATGGATAGTTCAGATGGCTCTGCTGATGCAGGAGACAATATTTTAACAGAACAAGCTGAGTCATTTATATATGAGGGGTCTGTTGAATATCTTAAAGTAGAAACTAAATTACTTGCAAATGTTTGGTTATCAAATAGCGCAAATTGGAATAATCCATTCAATGGTGGCATTCTTGATGAGGCAGGAGACGATGTTCTTCTAGAGCTAGGCGGATCTTATCTTTATCCAAAATTACAATTTCCAATAGCTGAAACAGGAACTGTATCTATTAATATGAGTTTTAATAGTGATCTCCTTCTTGAAGATTATACAACTGGTGATTTAGGAATGAGTGATTCTGGATATCTTCTTGATGAGGCATCTGGGTCGGTAGGTACTGGTCCTGCAAGATATATTTCACTTGAAGAAGATTCAGAAGGACCGGATCATCAATATGAAAGTATTCCAATTGTAGATACTCATGTGACATTTTCTCTTCTTGATTCGATGAGACAGGGATTTTTGACTGAAGATGGTCTTGATAATTTGGTGTGTGATGATGCGGATTCAGGTGAAGGAATACCCGCAAGTAGATTAATTACTGAACGTTTTGGAATTACGGATGGTGCTTTTGCGCCAACTATGCAACATCTTTCATTTCTTTCAGGATTAGGAAATATTGTAACTGAAGATGGATATTTAATCACCAATGAAGAAATATCTGTCGGTGAAAGAGTTTCCCATATAAGGGAAGAGTCAGATTACAATAGTTCATTTGCATCAACTGTAGAATTTGATCTTTATGACACAATGGGATGGCACTTCTTAACAGAAGATGGCCTTACACATTTAATATATGAAGATGGAACTCGTTCTATTTTAGAATTATCTTCTATGGAATTGAGTGATCGCCCAGGGAGTAAAACAATAATTCCTTATGGTCAGCCCGCCGCTACCGTAAGAACAATTACCGGCCATTTTGCCAATGCTGTAATCAATAATTATAAAGAGGATACTGTTGGTTTATCGACTTTTGGTATGCAAGTTTTTAGACCTCATTATACATCGCAATGGAATTCTCCAACAACCGATATTGGTTTTACTCATGATCGAATGTCTTTGGACAATGAGGTGGGATTTTTACTTGCAGAAGATGATGTATTAGTTACAAATCATATATTGTTTGAAGACGGCCCATTTGCTGGAACAGATCTTATGAATTCAGGTGAAGCCTATTCTGAATTTTTTGGATTAGAAGACCAGGCTGCAGGCAATAATATTCTTGAAGAAGATGGTTCTACTGATACAGCATCTTCGACCGGTAATCAAATGTTAACGGAATTTTCTAGAACATCACCGGGCGAATACCTTATACACCAATCATGGAAAGTTCTTCCAACCTATCAATATAGTAGAGTATTAACGAGATTGCAAGGCCAAATTGCAATACCACATAATTCAACTACTGTAACCGGAACCAATACTACATTTACTTCACAAGTTAGGGTGGGGGAGATTTTTCAGACAGTAGATGAAAATATTTTAACTGAAGAATCGGGTGGGGGTATAACACTTGAAACTGATGAAAGAATACGACATGAAGACATTACCATCTCTGATGTTCAAAATGTAGCTCTTACAACAGAAGTATTAGGACTTGTACCCTATGAAGATTTTCATTGGTTTTTAACTAACGAAGATGCTGTTCTTGGTGAGCACATTACACATCCTGGCGTGATAGGAACATATTCAGATTGGGATACTGGTTTTTATTTTGTAACTAGTGAATCTAATGCTGGTGAATCTGATGTGGGAACAAGGCTTGGTCAAGAAGATGACAGCAGTATTCTTGAACTAGAAACCCTAGAATGGGAAACTGATGATCTTCAACTAGAAGATGGAAGTAAAATTCTACTTACTGACCCCGGCGAATTTAGAATTGCGGCAATTGCTAGTGATACAAGCCTAACAGTAACTAGAAAACATTGGGGTGGAACTGATGCCGTAATATGGCGTCAGTAAGTAGAAATACTTTTTATAAATCATATAAATATAACAACGGTGAACTGATAAATATAACAATAGATGACTGACAAATTTTAATTAACATATTAAGTTTTTTTTGGAGGAACAACAAAATGCCTGCTATAGTAACCAATAAATTCCGAATTCACAACGCAAAACAGTTTGTGGAAGCATTTGATGAGGTGTCTACCACTTCAGGAGCTGCTATTACAGACTCATCGGGGTTACTCAATACTAACATGTACCTTTTTATTGGTAAAGTAACCGCGTGGTCGGATGATACCGCCCCACCTACACCTACTGATTCCGTTTCTAATACTGTCTACAATCATTGGAGAGATATGATTGCGGCTAAGAAAATCGGATCTACGGATGTAAGTCACGTATGTCCAAGATATAATTGGACATCCGGAACAAATTACTTTGCATATACTCATGCAAACAATGCATTATTTGATCAAACGTTTTATGTAATGACAGAAGATTATAACGTTTATAAATGTCTCGCAAATAATAATACAGACGGTGCTTCTACTACAAAACCTACTGGTACAGGAACAGCTATTCTTGCTACCGGTGATGGATATAAGTGGAAATACATGTATCAAATTTCGGCAGCAAGAGCTCTTAAGTTTGTAACACCAAGTTACATGCCTGCTCAACGTGTAAGAAAATCAAATGGTGCTATTGCAAATACAACTGATTCATCTTTTCAGTATGATGTTGAAATTGCAGCAAATACATCAGGTAACGGAGCCATTGAAGTTGCTCACGTAACTGCTGGTGGTACGGGTTATCTATTTGAAACAGGAGTAGTACAATCTGGATACACAGAAACTACAACTACAGCTAAAATTGTAGGTACTGGACTAGCCGATAGCACTCTTGTTGGAAGTGATATTTACTTTATTTCGGAAGCGGGATCTAGTGGAGTTACAGGTAAGGGTGGAACAATTACAGCTTACGCTGCTTCGACTGATGTTGTAACATGGACACCGGCTCTTGCAAGTGCTAACATAGCTGCAGACGGAGATGGATATTCCATTGGCCCTAAAGTTACTATTACAGGTGATGGACAAGGAGCAAATGTTCGTGCCACAAATACAGCTTCAGGTGTTGTTGGTGATATCGTATCGGTTGCAGGAGGAAACAATTATGGTAATGCAGTAGCAACCATAACTGCAAATTCTTCACATGGTAGTGCTGCAGCGGTTACTCCCATTATCGGACCAAGAGGTGGTCACGGAGATGACGCAGTTGAAGAACTTGGTGGTTTCTTTGTAATGGTTAATAGCCGATTAGAGTATGGAGAATCCGGAAACTTTACTACAAACAACGATTTCCGTAAAATTGGATTGGTATCACAACCATTGTATGCTAATGGTGATGTTGCAACAGCATCAAGTATTGATCAATGTGTAACTATAACAGTTCAATCTTGGAACAGTACGGCTTATGCAGAAGATGCGACATTAACAGGAGCTCTTTCAGGAGCAACCGGTAAGATTGTTGACTTCAAGAGTAATACTACTATCAGATTAGTAGATGTTACAATGGGATCAAATACTACTGCCGGATATGATGGCATCGTTGGATCTTTTCAAGCAAACGAAACTATCACTGCCGGTAGTGCATCAGCAAATACTAGTGCAGTTGTGGGTGGGGATTTTGAAAAATTTTCTGGTGATATTCTTTATGTTGAAAATCGTTCACCTGTAACAAGGGCAGATGATCAGATTGAAGATGTGAAGCTTATCATAGAATTTTGAGTGATTACAGAGTTCTATTTTATTATAAATAGTAGTAACTACTGAAACATTCTTAGGAGATAAAATGAAAGTTACTATTTACAAAATTAATAATAAGATAAACAATAAAGCATATATTGGGATCACTACCAACACTATGAAATATAGATTTGATGAGCATATTTACCGTAGTGAAAATGGCGGAAAGTATAAAATACATTATGCTATTCGGAAGTACGGTAAAGAAAACTTCGACATAGAAATGATAACGACCGCCGACAATAAAGAACATGCATTATTGATCGAATCGGAAAATATTAAGAAATATGACAGTTATGATACCGGATATAATATGAATGAGGGTGGTACGGGTCTTATTTATCACACCGATGACACGAAAAAGAAAATGAGTGAAAATAATTATTGGCGAGGAAAAAATAGGTCAGGTGCCAATAATCCAATGTATGGAAAACACCATACAGAAGAGAGTAAAAAACAGATGTCGGAAAAAAAGATAGGTGTTTTCGCCGGCACCAAACATCATCTTTTTGGAAAACATCATTCAGATGAAACAAAAGAGAAGATGAGGCAACGTGCCTTAGGAAGACCTTCCCCAAGAAAAGGTGTTATTCTTTCGGAAGAGACTAAAAGAAAGATGAGTGAGACGAAAAAAGGACAGGTATCTTATACTAAAAATTGGTTGGTCACTTTTCCCGATGGCCACGAAGAGAAAACAGATAACATGGCAGAATTTTGTAGAAAATACTCGTTGCACAGGGGCAATATGTCTTCGGTCGCTTCGGGCAAAATGAACCATTACAAAAAATATAAAGTAATACTAATTTAGGAATTATATATGCCACTTTCGACAAATTTCAATGTTACGCCGTACTATGATGACTATGACGAATCTAAAGAATATTATCGTATTCTTTTTAGACCAGGGTATGCAGTTCAGGCAAGAGAAGTAACACAATTACAGACCGTACTTCAAAAACAAATTGAAAGATACGGACAGCACATGTTTAAGGATGGGAGCCGAGTTATAGGCGGAGAAATAACTTTAGATACTGAAGTTAAATCTCTTAAACTAGAAACCCAAAAAGATGCAGTTAATATTAATACTGCTTCCTTTGTTGCAACTACTGTTATTGGTTCGACTTCTAATGCAAGAGCAAAAGTTGTAGCTTCGCAGGCAGCTACTTCTACTACTCAGCCCACGTTAATGTTTCATTATTTATCGGCGGATACATTTACAGACGGAGAAACAATTACGATAGAAGGTGGCGCCATTACCGCGAATACTGTTAGTGCGACCGGAGCTTCCGGTATTGCAAATGCAGTTGCGAATGGTTCAGTTATTAGTATAGATTCTGGTGTATTCTTTGTTGGGGGATTCTTTTGTTTCAATAATGCAAATACCGTAGTTTTTGAGGCATATTCTAAAACTCCAACTGGTCGAGTTGGATTAACAATCACAGAATCAACAAAATCGAGTGATGATGATTCTACGTTACTTGACCCAGCTTCAGGTGCATATAACTTTGCCGCACCTGGATCTAACAGGTATAAAATTAGTTTAGTATTAACAACTAAAGCGACCACATCAGCTGATCCTGTTGCCGCTCTTGCTTCTGAGAATTTCATTCAACTATTAAAAGTAAACGCGGGCAAAAAACAAGAAGAAGTCAAATATCCAACATACGGTGAATTTGGGAAAACTCTTGCGAGACGGACATATGATGAATCAGGTGATTATACCATTACTCCATTCAATTTAGATCTCAAAGCACATAGAGGAATATCTGGGACAACGGCTAATGCTGGTGTTGCGGGTACTACTGTATATGGAAATAATACTCTATTTTTGACAGAGGTAGATGTGGGAGATTATATTTCTCTTGGATCTAATGTCACTACATCTCAGATTACTGCTATTGCAAATAATACAAGATTAACAATACAGACAAACCTTTCTACTGAAGTAGCAGGGGATAAGATTTATAATGAATCTGAAATTTCTACTGGAATGGATGTTGGTAAGGCATATGTAAAAGGATTTGAATATGAAAGTATTGCAACACAATATCTTGATGTAGATAAAGGAAGAGATACGGAAGCTATTGTCGATTATTCTATTAGTACAGAATTAGGAAATTATCTTGTAGTTGATACAGTTAAAAGTTTGATTGATATTGGTTCATCTCAAATAGTCCATCTTCATTCAGTTCCATATGCATCAATTAATGTAACAAATAATACTGTATATCAAGCAACTCAAGTAGGTACAGCAAGAATTCGAAGTATGGATTTTGACGCGAGTTCTGGAAATACTGCATACGCGGACACAAACCACTCCAATTACAGAGTATATCTGTGGGATGTTGATACTTCAAATAATAATACTGGAACAGTTGGTGGAGCAAATGCAAATACTAGAATAGTTCAATTAGCTACTGCTACTACTTCTTATGTAAATGCGGCATATACTGGCGCAAGTATTACAGTCAATACAACAAGTGGTATTGATACTACCAGTGATGTTAAGATTATAGATGATTATTATTCCAATTCTACTGGACATTTTGTTGTAGCCAATTCCGTACTGACTCAAGCATCTATCGCTAATACTACATATGAAATCGATTTTAAAATCAAAGATGTAGAAAATATGTCAGTTGCTGCATTGGGTGCACCCCCTGCTGTTAATTCATATGCTGATGTCTCAGACGCCGGAAAATTTAATAGTTCTACTTCTGGTAATACAGTTCTAAAAAATACAAATCTAAACACCTTAGTTTATCCTTTACCCCAAAGCCCAATCGAAGCAACGGCGGCAACAGGAAATACTATCAGTTATACATTTAAAAAGGTAGAAAAATCCCTTACATCTGATGCGGGCGGTAAATTAACTATTACATTATCCAATCCAAACTATCGATTTATGCCTGCAGCAGGAACCCTTTCTGCAGACAATGCGAGAGAAAATTTTATTGTAGTTGTTAAAACACCCAATTCGGCACAGACATTAGTAAATGCTGTTGCATCGGCCGTTTCTGGTGGTAGTACTGGTACTAATTCATCGTATAGAGTAGTACAAACAGGAGATTATTTAGATCTTGGAGCTGTTAATGATGCCGGAACAAAAATTAGGCCGGTGACAATCAGTTCTTCAGATCCTACTAGAACTTCAGTAGACATATATTGTAATACTCATACAGCTATTGTTGCAGATGTTATCTATACGGTAGAAAGTTCCTCAGTAAAGAAAGAGCCAGGACCAAGAACAAAATCATTGGTCGCAGGTAATACTACACATGTTGTTACTGGCGGTGCTGCTCCAGAAAGTACGTTAGCATCAGGACAATTTTATTTCGCAACACCAAATCAAACGCAAACTTCAACTGATACTCTTTTTGTTTCAGATGCATTTAATTTGGTAAAAGTTGTTGATTCTGGACAACCATTTATTGAAGTATCAAATACTATGATGACTTCCACAACAAATGATATAACAAGTAATTACACTTTTATCACAGGTCAAAAAGATAATTTTTACGATCATAGTTCCATAAAGCTAAAGCCTGGCCGATCAGGACCTAAAGGTAAGATTATGGTTGTGGTGGATTATTTTCAATGGGATGGTGGAGAAGGTTATCATACTGTAGATTCATATCCAACCGCAGGTTCATATAATGGTGGATCAAATACATTTAGTTATTCGGTGATTCCTGACTTTACTAGTCCAAGTACTGGTGAAACATTCAGTTTGCGTGATTGTATTGATATGCGACCAAGGAGAGAAAACGCAGATAATGATTTGAGAGCCAATACCGCAGCTATTGAGGGCATACCTACACCAGATCCAGACGGATCAATTACGGCATCTTTTAGTTATTATTTGTCAAGAATCGATAAAATGACATTGACAAAAGACAGAAAATTTAAAGTCCTGAAAGGTGAACCTGCACTTAATCCAATTGCTCCACCGGATGATGAAGATTCAATGACACTTTATGTCTTGAACATTCCTGCTTACACTTTTAATCTTTCTGATATTACTACACGGTATATTGATAATAAACGATTTACTATGCGAGATATTGGTAAACTAGAAAAGAGAATTGAAAGATTAGAGTATTATACATCCTTGACTATTTTAGAAAAAGAAACTGCATCAAGAGATTTTACTACTGGAAAAGCCACAGATTCATTGTTCAATCCAAGAGGTGCCGCTTTCAAAAGTGGTATGTTGGTTGATTCTTTTAGTGGTCACTCAGTAGGTGATGTGATGAATGATGATTATAATATTTCGGTAGAATATGCTACTAAAGAAATGAGGCCGGGATTTTACTATGATAATCATAGGTTTACATATAATTTAGGCTATAGTAATAACGTAACGAAAACTGGCGACTTAATTACTTTACCTTATACTGATATTAATTATGTTCAACAACCACTTTCAAGTAATACCGTAGCTATTAATCCATTTAATATTATAAATTTTGTGGGTAAATTAAAAACATATCCTTCATCAGATACATGGTTTTCTCAGGGTAAACGTCCAGACATTACAACAAATTTAGAAGGACAAAATGATAATTGGGCATTAAGCCCAGATAGTGGAAGAACAGGTTTTGGTTCAGAGTATGATGATTGGGGAACAAATTGGACAGGTAAACAAGTAACTGAATCACCACAAAAAAGTGTAGAAAAAGTAGGTAAGGCATTTAAGGCAAATAGAAGTACTGCAGAAATGGGAACTTCTAAATCACGGGGTGGAATTAGTGCCAATACTGCTCCTGAAGCAGTCATGAAAACAGTAGGCAATAAAGTTATTGATACAACAGTTGTTCCATACGTAAGAAACCAAACATTACAATTTGCAGCAACAGGATTACAACCACAAACCAATGTTTATGTGTGGTTTGGAGAAACAGATGTATCCGCAAATGTAAGACCGGCGAGCAAATTAAGTCTTATTGCAACCTCCGGAACGTTTCAAGTAGGAGAAACAATTAAGGATGGTGCAAATAATTGGGGTACAATTTTACTTACTTCCAATACCACTTCCAATACTGCAACAGTATATATTTCAAATTTAACTGGAAATATATCTTCTACTGATTCTGCTCAATATGGTTCAGCAAATGCTCTTCCAGAAGGTCAACGTGAAATATTCCCTACATCCGCTAATATTGGAGACGTGACCCATGTGTTTACTGTGGCCAATACGGTTTCGGGTGTAACTAGTGAAGCATCTGCTAATATTGCAACAGTGGAACATTTTGAACTTGGTATAACCAATGGTGTCATGAAAACTGATGCAACTGGACAATGTGCCGGAGAATTGTTTATAGATGATGGTATTTGGAGATCAGGGGATAAACTTCTTAGGATTACAGATAGTGTTCTCAATAATGTTGAATCGACAGTAACGGTAGCAGAAACAAAGTATGCAGTTAAGGGACTTTTACAGACCCGTGAACAATTATTGATTTCAACAAGAGAAGTTCAAAATCTCAGAGAACTTCCTAATGATGAGGCTATTGTCACGGATACAGTTGCAAGATCAACAGAAAAAACAAATTGGATCAATCCATTGTGTCAAACATTTCATGTTGATCCTAGTACATTTCCAAAAGGATTATTCTTAAGAAATATTACTCTATATTTTTCAGCAAAAGATGTTCATCTTCCTGTTACATTACAGATTAGACCGATTGTTAATGGATTTCCAAGTGCTTCTAAAATAGTTCCATTTAGTGAAGTTATATTGAACCCAGATGAAGTACAAGTTTCAACTACTGCAAATTCCGCAACAAGTAATACAACTACTACTACGGTTTTCACCTTTGAATCTCCTGTTTATTTGACACCAGATGAATATGCTATAGTTATATCAACAAACAGTACAACGTATAAATTGCACATAGCTGAAGAAGGGATAAACTCTTCAGGTACTACAAACAAAATATCCAAACCTTCATTTGTTGGTTCTTTTTATAAGCCACAAAATGCAGGAATTTGGGAGGCGCATCCAGATAAGTATTTGATGTTTAATGCTCAAAGAGCCGACTTTACTATTGGAACAGGTGGAAACACTAACTTTGTAAAATTTAGTTCTGCTGCAAATTCTGCTACTGGTAATACTGCGAATGTATTAGCTGATAAAATTAAGATTGGAACATCTACTGTCGAATTTAGTGATACAAATATTCAATGGAAATATGCAGCATCTAATGGTACGTTTGCATTAGCGGATGGTACTGAGGGCTCTGCAGAATATGTTGTGTTTAGTCCAGATCAAAACTATGAATTAATAGACCAAAAAAGAATAGTTTATAGTACTAATGGAACGTTCAGAATTAGAGCTGAAATGACATCAGCTAATTCTCATGTATCGCCTGTTATTGATATTGATCGAATGAATGTAATTTCTGTTGAGAATTTGGTTGATGATGGTGGGCTTTCGAATTCAGATATTTCAATAACAACCAGAGGATCTGGTTATGCAAATGTAATGTCATCAGCATATACTGCAACCCTGACAAGTGGAGGAACTACCAATACTGCAACTTTGAATGTTCATGTTGAAATGACAATGAACGTTAATTCCAATTCTACCACAATATCAAGTGCTAATGCTGGATATACGGTTGATGGTGCAACTAAACCTGGGGCGTTTAAAGTTGGTGAGGCGGTGATGGTCGGTACTGATGACGATGATTTGGTGGGCGCAACAAATGGGGTTAGTGGAATAGTTGGAATCGTTTCGGCCGTTACTTATCTAGATGGTAATTCTTCAAAGAATGTATCATCAGTTACTATTAAAACGAATGCTAATAATTCAACTACATCAAGTAATACTGCCGATACCACTTCTGGATTTACTAATGGTGTTTTAATTTGGGCAAATCCAAACGCACAAGTTAATGCAACTAGTGGATTTCAACCCGGTGGCGCATATGAGGGAACATCAAGTAATACTAAGATGACGGTATACATTGCCAATGGATATGTTTCAAATGTTGTAGTAAAGACAGCCGGTTCTGGATATACTCAGAATCCAACTGTTACTATGGCTACTGTTTCAGGTACAGGGTCTATCAATGCCGCGGTACAATGTACAGGAGAAGAGAGAAATAGTGGTGGCCCAATAAATGCAAAATATATTTCCAGAAGGGTTACTCTCAAAGATGGATTCGATGCTTCAGATCTAAAAATTATTCTGAATGCATATAAGCCATTAGGTACTGATGTTCATGTATATTACAAAGTTAAG
>Ga0209360_1001159_pt1 | contig 18468 bp, 9 predicted proteins | sample SaaInlV_130m_DNA_3_FD_184651 | JGI IMG/M metagenome (GOLD analysis project Ga0209360, IMG submission 184651) | Marine microbial communities from expanding oxygen minimum zones in the Saanich Inlet - SI037_S3LV_130m_DNA (SPAdes) (version 2) | ecosystem: Environmental > Aquatic > Marine >... | reverse complement strand
TGTATTATTGAATATTCTTTTCATCAGCCAAATTCCTTCATATTGTTAATAATCACAAAACTAATCTTATAAATAAGATAAGCGCATCCGATATTAATAAATTCAGATTGAACAAACAAGATAATATTGACGATGAGATATCAGATAGTATGAAAGCGATTAAACAAAAAATGGAATATTTTATTAGCATTTTGAATGAGCTTAATAAAATGACAACCTCGCATTATATTAAATTTGAAATTGTGAATTTATCAACTTTATTGGATGAAGCAATTCGAGGTGTGAAAGCTAGAATTATTGATAAAAACATTGCTTGGAGTGGAAAAGTAAATGTTTCAATTGACAAAACGATAGAAATTGAAATTGATAGAAACCAAATGTATGAAGTATTCGTCAACATTATTAAAAATGGTATTGAAGCGCAAGATATGGAAGGGAATATTTCCGTGATTGTCAATGCACAAAATGAAGATGTCATTATATCGATCCAGGATACAGGTTGTGGAATTGAGGAATATGATAATGATTACATTTTGGATCAAGGAATAACAAGCAAACAAGACTCTGGTGGCACAGGGTTTGGTTTATCAAATGCTCACTTATTTATTAACAATCATTCTGGTGATTTATCCTGGGACAGTACCCCAGGTGAAGGAACAGTCATGAAAATAAAAATACCTAAAAGACAAATTAATGAACGATAGAACAATAAAATATCATGCACTAATAGTTGAAGATGGTATGGATTATCAAAGAATGATATCTCTTGATCTAAAATCTTTACATCATTCGTTTGATATAGTATCAACACAGGTTGACGCAGAAGAAAAGTTAAGCACAGCACAGTATGATTATGTTATTTTAGATCTTGAAATTCCTTGCGAGAAAAATAGTACAGCACGTAAAGATTATGGGAAAAATGTCGCAGTATTCATTCGAGATAAAATAACAACTAAAAAACCAGCAGTATTGTTATTATCTAGTTTCGCAACTACAAAAGTAACTGCACAATTTATGAAAGGTGATTTATGTGATTGGGTTGTAATCAAAAGTAACTTTGAAAATGATTTTATAAGTGGCATTAATGAAATGTTCGCTAATCGGCATGATGAAAATTCCGCATGTCAGCATAAAGCAGTTTTTAAATTATATAAAGATGAACTAACTATTCAAAAGAATGGAGAATCAACTGCACCGTATATTTCTAATAATCATAATAAGATTTGGCAATTATTTAGAGGTTTGGCTCGTTATTCTAAATGTGACGAACTAAGAGGAGATTGCTCTATTGAATATCTTGCTACGTTAGGCATGAATGATATTCCCCAAAATGTCAGAAAAATTAGAATAAGGAATAAAGAATTCAAGATTGCGCTAAAATCAATAAACATAGGTTTAGAACCAAAAGATATCATTTTAACTAAAAGGGAAAAGAAAACAAGTGGCTATCGTCTTCACGAAGATTTTTGCATTATGGATTTAACGGAAGAAAAGGTGCCAGAAACAGAGTAATTTCGATTTATCAAATACCCACCATCCAACGACACGCAAAAAACAAAACTCCCAAATAAGAGATTTAGACAAATTAGAATATGTCATAAATTCCAATATGAATTCACTTACGGATTTGGCGTAAAACAAAGAGGCACGAGGCAGAACTCGACCCAATGTTACGCCAGCAGTACACAAAAAAAGCCTCTAATTAGAGGCTTTTTTCATTAATTATAAATCTTAATTTAAAATTTGCCTTCGTCGAGGCCCTTGCCTTATATTTGGAGTGAGTTTTTATACTCACGAGGTAAGTAAAAATAAACAAACATTAGGTGGTCACGGGAGTGGTACACCTTCTTTGGAGTTCGACATGTCGAAAAGAATAACCCTTTCTTTTCTATTTGGTAATGCCCAGGTTGTACTATGGGCTCTTTTAAGCCTGCTCATATTAGCACCTACGTCCTCTCTCTATGCTCAAGATCCAGATGATGTTGATGATGTAGAAGAATTCTTCGGTGATGACGAAGAATACGAAGATGATGAATACGAAGATGACGAATATCTCGACGATGAAGAGTATGAAGATGATGAATATGAAGATGATGAAGAATACGAAGATGACGAAGAATACGAAGATGAATTCGATGAAAGTGACGACAAGGAAGTATTATCGAACGAAGCTGAAAATTTGGGATACACGATTGATTTGCAAGGTGGATCACCGCGGTTTGTAAATGAAAATTTAATTGATTGGGGATCAAATGTTGACGTGCGGGGCAGTGTTGAATTCCCTGTACTCATGCAGGTTTTGGGTATGAAATTCAGATTCGGTGCTGAAATTGGTACGTTCAACTACAAGCATAATGTGCCCCCTGCTACCGATGAATATTCGGGGATTTCAGCAATGGGAATATTGGCTTTCCCGGCTGGTCCCGGTAAAATTAAACTAGGTACTGGTATTGTAGGATCATCTCCCGGCTTTATAATGGAAGCAACCTACGGAATCAGGATTGGTGGGATTTTGGATATTCGTGGTGGATTCCGTTCTACCGAAGTCATTAATGCTACAACGAAGGACGAACTTGAACTTGGGCATACGGGTTGGGTGGATGGAGTCATTGTATTAGGAATCAACCTTTAATTATATTTTCTAAAAAATGAAAACCATTACATACCAGACTAAATACTTTGGGATGATGCGGAAAATACTCATTGTTGTCATGCTGTCTTTAGCGGTCCTCCTTGGTGAAGGAACCGTTGATTTTTTAATGTCTGGCTACGCTGATGATATTAATGTATACAACCTTATCACAAAGGAAGAAGGTAATGGTGGATTTACAGTAATAGGTTCAAATTTAGACGTCGAGATCTATACTGTCGAGATCTCTTGGGGTGGTGCTTTTTATAATATTAATGGTGAAGGTTTCAATAATGGTGACGATGAAAATGGTAGGTTGTATGGCGGTGGAGAGTTTAAGCCGCATACAAATGGAAGTTGCCAAATTAGTTTTTCTCATGATGAGTTGATTGCAACAACTGGATTTCCTGGAAACGTTGAAAATAAGACTATGTCTCTACGCATACAAAATGGTGAAACAGATGCTTATGTTCCTTCAGCAAGCGGTGACGATTTCAATTGGGATCTAGTAGCGCCTGTATTACAGTCAATTGCAATTGAGTCAGATAATGATGATAGTGAGTGGGCAACAACAGATGACGAAATAAAGATCACTCTTACGGCTGAGAATGAAGACTTAGGACAGGCTAGCTACTGGTCTAAAACAATTCAATCATTAGCTGCTACAAATACAGCGCATCCTTCAAATGATAAGATTTGGTACGTTACATGTGATGTTGGGGGTTCTCATGCAGAAGGCGAAACTAGGTTTACTATTACTTACTATGATGTAAACTATAATCCTTCGGCAACAGCAATTACTCAGAGTACAGCCGGAGTTATAGGTACGGTTACTATTGACAAAACTGCACCTATTATTAGTGCTACGATACTTTCAAATGATAATGTAAATAATGCCAGTAATTTAGCAACAACAGATGATGTTGTCACCTTGAGTATCTCCGCACAGGACGCAGATGGGGCTGATGAAATCATACGAGTACCCACTGTTACAATGGCAACTGCGCCTCCTACTTCAATGATCCCAAGTGTCGCAGCCGCATCCTATACTGCTACACGAACGATGGCATCTGACGATGCTCAAGGTGCTGTCGCTTTTAATATATCAGGTATCGAAGACAGAGCAGGTAATACTGCTAGTGCAGTATCCTTACATACATCAGGCAATAGTGTCATATTTGACTCAGTTGTACCAACCCTAAGTACTGTCTCAATTTCTTCAGATAATGCCATTTCCGATGACCAGGCAAAAGTAAACGATACCGTCACTCTTTCATTTACTGCCACCGGAAATGAGTCATTACAGACTCCAGTTGTGACCATTGATGGTGAAAATACTACAGAAGCTCAAGATAGCAATGACTACACCTGGACTGCCACAAAATTAATGGATGCTGAAGATAATGAACAGGACGTCGAGTTCAGGATAGCTTTTAAAGACTTAGCAGCAAACTCAGGCACTGCTGTTGTTGCAGTAGCAGGTACTGGTGCTAGCACAAGTGTAATGTTTGACGCAACGGACCCTGTCATAAATAGTACAACTCTTGAAACGACAAATGACTATGATGATGAATTAGCTACTACCGATGATGTTATTATAATTAATATTTCGTCTGCTCTAGCTCTCTACAGTATTAAAGACGCTGCAATAGCAGGCCAGAGTGTTTCCGACCAAACAACGGTTGCCACAAACGTAACATCCTGGACCGTAAACCATACTGTAGCAGGGACTGAGGATGATGGATATGCAAATTACACTTATACAGCTGTTGATTTAGCTGGTAATACCACTACTGTAACATCTGCAAGTAGTGATATTCGTATTGATAACACTGCCCCTGAACTGAATACTATTGAAATTTATTCTGATAATGATGATATAACCCAAGCAAAGATTGATAATATTGTTACAGTAAAAGTAGTTGCGAATGAACAGTTGCGTATAGACCCAGTAATATCCATTCGGGGAAACAATGCTACTATTACTGCAGCAGGTGATGGTATCACTTACTATGGTGCTTATCAAATGGATAATCTAGATACTGAAGGTGCCGTGGCATTTACAATAACTTTCGAAAACACCCTTGGTGTACCTGGCTCTACAATCACAGATGATGGATCAGGTTCAACTACTTCGAATGCGTCAGCGGTTACTTTTGATAGAACAGCACCAACGTTAAGTGCAGTAACAATTTCAACGAATAATGATAATACAGCTTATGCAAAAGAAGGAAGTATAATAACATTATCATTTACCGCTGCTAATACTGAAAATTTACTCGCAGACCCTACCGTTACTATATTAACTGAAGCTGCTGCTGTTTCAGGCAGTGGGGCTAGCTGGGCGGCAACCTATACTGCTACAACTGGGGATAATGAAGGTACGGTTCCATTTACAATCGATTTCTTTGACTATGCGGGTAATGCAGGTACTCAAGTAGATGCAATTGTGAGTGGGGATGATGTTATTTTTGATGAAACAGTTCCCACGCTTACTACTGCAAGTATAACATCAGCAAATACCAATGATCCTGCTGGAACTTTAGCTATTGTAGGCGACCAAATTACTATTTCTATCGTAGCAGATAATAATATACAAACGCCAACGATAACAGTAGCGGGTAATGCTGCAACTATTGCAACCGGTACCAATGGTGAGAGTGTTTATACGGCTACATATGACATGGTATTATCTGATGCAACTGCAGACGCAATTGCATTTACGGTAGATTTTTTAGATTTAGCGGGTAATCCAGGGGTTCAGGTAGCTGCTTTAGCTAACGACGCAGATGGAGGCGTATCTTTCGATAAACAAGCACCGAGTTTTACAACCGTCTCAATTGCTTCAGATAATACAGTTTCTGATGCCACAGCGGATGATAATGGTACAAGAGCAAAAGTAGGAGACGATATAACGATTACGCTTGTATCAGATGAGGACCTAAAGGTTGGCCTTGAGCCAACAGTCACTATTGCCGGTAATACGGCAGTTGTTACAAGAAATACTGCTTCTTCTTTTAGTGCGGTATATGAGATGGCTAGCTCTGATGATGACTATGATGGTCTTGCTATACCAATATATATTTATTTTTATGATGATCCTTCCGGTAATACGGGAGATGATGTAACTGCTACTTTAGATGGGAGTGAGGTTATTTTTGATATGACAGCGCCTGTTTTGGGTACAGCAACCATTGCTTCAGATAATGATTTTACACATTGGGCAAAAGCAACCGATGTAATTACCTTGACAATTGTTTCTGATGAAGACCTGGAAGAAGACCCTGTCGTATCGCTCTTAGGTTCAACTGCAGATGTATCACCACCAATTGCTGGGGTAGATGCAAAGAACTGGTCAGTTACTAAAACAGTAACTGGTGGTTCTCCCCAAGGGACGGTTGCTTTCAGCGTAACATTTGAAGATGTTGTCGGTAATAGTGGTACCGTTGTGACAAGTAAAACAGGGGGGAAAAATGTTACAGTTGATCGTGGAACGCCTACTATTCAAACTGCTGACTTCTATTCTGATCTTGACGGCTCTCCACATTTATCAACTCCCGAAAATGGAAGTGGTATAACCCTTGATGTGACCGCAAGTGAAGATATAATTGAGCCAACGATTACTATTGCAGGTCAAACTACAACGGTTACCGATGAAAGTGATGATGATGGTGCTACGTGGCAAGGTGCTTATACAATGACAGAAGCTGAAGATGATGGAGTCATTGCCTTTGTGATTGCTTTTACAGATAGTGCAGGTAATGCGGGGACTGATCGTACAACTATTAATAATGATACTGATGGACTAACTGTCAGTTTTGATAAAACACAACCAAATTTTAATAATGTTACCATTTCTTCAGATAATACAGGTAAAAATCAATACGCAAGAGCTGGGAGTTTCATCACATTATCTTTTGAAAGTAGTGAAGACTTAGAATCTACTACGGTTACTATTAATGAAGTCACGACCGCAGCTTCATTGAGTGGAGACACTTATACTGCAATATATGAAATTGAGAATGATACAGATGATAATGGTGGCGCAGGTTATACAGTTCCTTTTACGATTTTAGCGCGAGATTTAAATGGATACGATTCAGACGTACTTGATGAGACATCGGATGGAACGAGTATTACGTTTGATAAAACTACACCTGGCGTAACTACCTTAATTTTAACATCAAGTAATGCAAACGACCTAACTCTAGCTAAGGTAGGTGATGTACTCACTTTAGAATTAGTTGCAAATGAAGTTCTGCAACAACCAACTTTCTCGATTGCAGGGGAGACTACTATTACTGAAGAAGCAGGTGGTACAAACGCTAGCTGGTCTGGAACATATACCATGCAAAATATGGATACAGAAGGTGATCAAGCTATACAGGTTGACTTTATGGATTATGCTGGAAACAGTGTGGCAACAACAATTGTAACTACTGATGGCTCTGCTGTTAGGTTTGACAAAACCGTTCCAACTTTAGATGCTGTCACCATTGTATCAGATAATATTTATAGTAACCAAGCTGCCAAAACAGAGAATACCCTTACCCTTAGCATTGAAGCAAGTGAAGACCTTAAGAGTGCTCCAATGTTTACTATTGGTTCAGGAGCTGCTTTTGCTGCGACTCAAGGTGCTTCTGCATCTGATTGGTCGGGAACTTATATTATGCAAGCAGGAGATACAGAAGGAGAGGTCGCATTCTCAATCTCTTTTGAAGATTTAGCCGCTAATTCAGGCGTTGATGTAACGGCTACCTTGGATGGGACTTCTGTTACATTTGACAAGACTGCGACAGATATATCAAACGTTGCACTGGATTTAGTAGATGGCTCTGACTCTGGTGTAAGTAGTAGTGATAACCTCACAAATGATCAAACTCCTGAATTCCAAATTACTGGATTACAGCCCGGTGTGGCTGACGATACTCAAGATGCAGTAGGTGATTCAATCTTCTTTTATGTTGATGGAGTTCAAATCGATTTGCAAGATGGTTCAAAAGGAGGAGTCCCTATTTCAGGTGCTTTAAGCTTAGTACTATCCACCTTGGCTCATCAAGAATTGGCATATGAAGTAAGGGTTGTTTCAAAAGACCCAGCTGGAAATACGTCAATTCATTCTGCTCCAATTAATATTCGCATTGATACTGAAGCAAGTTCAGCGTCAAGCGTACCTAACTTGGTAGCGAGTGATGACTCAGGTTTCTTGGATAATGATGATATTACGAATGTTCAGCAACCAACATTTTTGGTTTGGACTTCAAGTACGGATAGGGACTCTGTTCGTTTATTTTATAATATCGGAGCATCTGATGTATTAGTTGGTGGTTTTAGAAAACCAGATAACGGATTTCAATATGGTTATTTCCAGGCTCCAACTACTCTATCTGAAAATGATTATACTTTTTCAGCTGTGCTGGTTGACTCCGCTGGAAATGTTTCTGATGAAAGTGGTGGGCTTGAAGTAACAATTGATGTGTCGGGATCGGATCAACCTGGTAACCCTAATTTAATAGCAGGCTATGATTCGGGTGTCTCAACAACAGATGATATAACCAATTTAACTACGATTGCATTCAATGTAACGGGGCTTACTGCAGGTGATAGTCTCTATATTGTTAACGGTGATGATGAAGTGGTTTCAGAAGAATTATTAGCAGGTACATCATCAAATCCAACAGTATATAATGCTGTGACGAGTACCTATACTGCTTATACAAAAGATATTGCGGGTAATCAATCACTAGCATCTGGTGGGCTAGATGTTATTGTAGATCTAGATGCTCCCGATGTGGCAAGTGTTCGCTCCTACCTGTCTACGTCTTCTGATCTAGGAACCTTAGATAACGATAATTTAACAAATGACTTTACTCCTGAAATAGAAGCCCAGAACCTTATAGTAAATGACTCAGCATTCCTCTATGTTGATGGAGCTTTGAACCAGCGTTTAAAAGCGGATGCTACGACCATGTTATTTACCGCAGATAGTCTGAGTGATAATACTCATGCTATCTCAATAAAGATTCAAGATATTGCCGGTAATCTATCAGATTTTGCTCCACTTACTAAGAATGCAGATCTTGTATCTTTAGCACATGAAATTCGTATTGACACACAACCCCCAACTATATCATCCAGACCGCCAGATTTATTGCTTGAAGATGATGCGGGGTTTTCCGGTAGTGACGATATAACAAATATTAGATCGCCGAGATTTGAATTAGTTGCTCTCCCATCGGATCTTGATTCGATTAGATTGTTTTATGATCCTGGAACCGGTGATCAAGTAAGCAAGGAAATGCGGATGAGCCAAATTGTCCTAGATACAATTCAAACAGGATCTTCCCTTGGTGCAGGTACTTATTCATTTACCTATGTGATTTTGGATTCTGCAGGAAATGTTTCAGATACCAGTTCTGCTTTATCTTTGATTGTTGATGTGTCACCGCCAGATGTGCCCAGTGCTGCTGATTTAGTTGTCTCTTCCGATGTTGGACAAAGTTCTACGGATAATTTGACAAATGTGGCAACTCCGGAATTCACAGTTACAGGTATTTTGGAAGGTGATTTAGCTTCATTGTATTATTATATAGATGATGCAGCTGATCCAACACTTGTTAGTACAGAATTTGTTTCATCAGAATCGCTTACCTTTACAACATCGGCCCTGGACTCAGGTATTTATACATTTTTCTCGGTTGCCAGCGATACAGCAGGAAATAAAAGACAAGGGCCAGACTTAGAAGTCATAATAGACCTTGATATCCCAACTGCAGAAATTGTCTTTGATGGAGATTCACTGGTAAGGTCTGGGGATGAGGAAACTGTGGCAACATTTCAATTTAGTGAAATAATGGATGATGCCACGAACCCTCCCACAATTGATGTGGATTATCCTGAAGGAACATCGAATGATTTGACAGGTCAAGCATTAACTAATGGAGGCATTATAGATGGTGTTATTTTAAGTGATTCAGTCTGGAGTTACACTATTCCATTAAACACCAGTGGCTTGGAAGCAATTGATGGGGTAATTGCTTTAACACTTAATGCTTCAGATTTAGCTGGTAATACAGTCCCCGTTGATAGTATTACAGGATTATCTGTATTGAGAGTTGATAATACAACACCAGTGTTCTCATCATTTTATGTAGATACAGATACATCTATAAATGTTTTAAATAAATTTGGATGGACACTTTCAGAAACAATTGATTCTGGCTCCGTAGTATTTGAAAAAATATCTGGACCGGGGGATAATGTTACTGCTATTCTGGAAGGTATTGAATTGGAAGAAGGTGAACATGCCCCTAGTGCTTTTGCGGATACAAATTTTGCATTAACTGAAGGAACGATTTACGACATTATTTATACAAGCGTTGATACAGCAGGAAATATAGGTTTAGATACGGTCGCGAATGTAAACTATGATACCACGGGATCATCTGCGACTGTTACCTTCAGTCAATTATTTGTGACTGGGGATTCTACTGTGACCATTACAGCAACTTTTAATGAACCTGTCTTGCCAGCACCTACGATTTCCCTAGACTTTGCCGGAAATTTTAATGATATACCCGATTCATCAATGACTATTTCTTCGGAAAACGATGCATCCATTTGGACACTGTCGATTCAGGCCCCAACAGGCGGCGAAAACCAAGGGAATGTTGGTGTTTCCATCACTGCTATGGATCTGGCGACAAATACTCTCGATACAACAATAATAACGGATACACTATATGTGGATAATACTGTCACAATAGCTGACTTCTCTTATATAAATATTTCCCAGGAAGATTCAGTAGGCAATGTCGGTATTGGTGATGATGTTATTCAAGTTACAGTTCAAATGAACGAACCTATCATTGTGTATGACCCAATTCCTTCTTTGAATTACACCTATGCTGGAACAACAGGCAATTCTGTTAACGGTGTGATTGCTCAGTCAAGTTCAAATGGCGATTCTGTATGGGTATTCCAAATTACATTACAGGATACTGTCCATAATGATGGTCCATTGAATATAACTTTAGTTGCCAAAGATAGATCGAACAATGATGTAACAAATTTTACAAATAATACCTTATTCCAGGTGGACAATAAACATCCAGCGGATTTTGCCGTGGGCGCTACTACAGTTTTTGGCAATAATGCGGTTCAGGGGTGGATCAATGGCAAAACAGATTCAGTTGGGTTTGTGATTCCGATTCAAGCGAACTCTGAAGATTCTACATTATTTTTGGGCGGTTATACAAAAATTCAATTTTATAATCTTACTCGCGGTGTGGCTTGGGTAACAGTTGGCACTCAAGATAGTTTAACTCAGGCTGGTGTTGACGAAATATTTTACCGAACAATTGTAGAAATTGAAGCTGCTATGTCTCCAAATTCAGCTCTTATCTTGGGTGATTCATTAGAAATCCGCGCAAGTATTACAGACCGTAATGGTAACCTGACCCATAGTACTGCAAGTACTCAAAAATTAGTTTATGATCCAGTTGCGCCGGTTGTGGGACAAATTAATGGCGGGAATATGTTTACTGATACCCCCTTAATACCTAACAATCTTTATTCTAATGACACCTTATCGATTCAATGGTCTGAATTCGTAGATGAAGGGGATGATGCTTCCGGTATTGATAAGTATGAACTCGCATTTGAAAAGGTTGAAAGTGAAGGAACCGAACCGAATAACTTTTATGGTTGGGAAGAGGTTGCTCTCCCAAATGTGCCTTTAGAATACACTGATTTTAATGAAAAATATCTTGAACATAATGAAAAATATAGAGGGCATGTTCGTGGCATCGATGTTGCGGGTAATATTTCTGATACATTAGTTACAGATACTTTATTTCGTTATAATACAAAACCAACCATCGCAACATTAATTGATGCTGCATTGGATGAAGATATTTCTTGGACCGACACCATTGCCCTAACAGACCCTGATTTGTTTGTGATGCAGGGTGATTCATTTACATACAAAGCCATCACTACTAGATTAGTGGGGAGTGTAGCTACAGATTCCGTTAAAATTGATTCTTCAGGAGTTCTAACTTGGACGCCCACCCAGAATGATACCGGAACCTATGAAATCCAGGTTATTGCCACTGATGCCTATGCATTTGCAGATACATTCAAATTACCATTGATTGTTTCGGCTGTAAATGATACACCAGTCGTGGATATTTTATCACCCGATAATAATCTTGAATGGGTAGAAGACGATACAGCAACTGTAAAGATTAATCTCACAAGTTACCTAGAAGATGTTGATAATAATGATTCAACTGAAATCACGTGGCAAGCCATCATTTTAGATACAACACAATTGGATGAAGATTTTCCATTGGGTCGTGTCATTGTTGGTCCCGGGACACCTTGGAATGTTCATTCAAGCCTCTTGAGAGAATATCTAGGTTTTGACCTTAATCCAAAAGGAATGAAATCTCCTGTTATTTCTAGGAGAACAACCAACCAAATCAACACAAGAAATAATATGTCCAATCCATTATTGTCTGTAACGATTAATACAATATCTTCCGGTGAAAGTTGGGCCTACTTTAATAGTGATTCGAATTATTACGGTTCAGATCATCGTATAATTTTTATTGCCCAGGATCCATATGGTGCGGAAGATCGTGATACAGTAATAGTCACCGTTCTACCCAAAAATGATGCCCCCATTATTTCAGAAATACCTTTGATTGAAGTAACAGAAAATGATTCTATTTATTTGAAATTTGGTGCCTTTACGACAGATATTGATGATACAGATCTCACATTTACCATTTCGGCCACTACAAACGAAGATAAAATATCCATTTCACCATCGACTTTTTTATCGAATGATGTTGGTGATTCAGTATTGTTTTTGCCTGAGAAACTCTGGTCGCAGGACGCAACAATCAAAGTGATTGTTACTGATAATGATGAAGCTTCTGACACAGCTACTTTTATCTTGGATGTTATAAGAGTACCCCGGCCGGAAATTAAGGTGGCAGTCGTTCAGAATAATGCTTTTTCCAATTATTTACAAGTGATCGTTACTGATACAGTTTCAAAAACAAAATTTATTTCTCTGGAAGTTCAAAATGAGGATATTGATCTAGACACTATTGCTGCTTTTACTTGGGCAGGAGATTTTAATTTTAGTACTGCAGGAAATTATTCAATTGATGTCCTTGCTATTGCGGATGTAGGAGATACCGTAGTTACCGAATTAATAGCATTGGCTGCTGCAAGGGAAGCGAGTCGCTGGTTTGGACGTAGCGTAGATGGACGATTTTCAGTGGCAGGTGATCCTGGATCCGTGTCTTATGATCAGTCATTTATCATAGTGGATTCTTCCTTGTTTGCCGACGATTTTAATGATCAGGCATCTTATGTCTTGGGTGATGAGTTTTTTGAATTTGGCAAACCTATTGAAGTCCGATTTGGTAGTCAACGTGATGATTTGGCTATTTATAGAAGGAAAAATGGCGTCACCTGGGAAGAACTGCCATCAATCTTAATAGATGGTGAAATTTTTACCTTCTCGGAGAAAACTGGGTATTTCAAATTAGGACCAAAAACAATCATTGTCCCTGAAGAAACGAATATTCACCAGAATTACCCGAATCCATTTAACCCAATTACTACCATCATGTATGACATCGGTTTGATGGAAGGTCTAAGTCAGAATGTGTCAATCACCATTTACAATCTATTAGGTCAACATGTTAAAACACTGATCCACGATAAAGACCAAGTTGGTCAATTTACTGTACAATGGAATGGGCAGAATGAATTTGGACAACCCATGTCAACGGGTGTTTATTTTGTACAATTGACGACAAAAACCGGAATTATCAAGAATAAGAAAATGATGTTACTCAAATGATGAATATTTTAAAAAATTCATTTGTCACTCTAGGGTTGGGTTTTTGCCTCGTCTTTATCCCAAACTGCCGTGGAAATATTATTGCTACGGAAGAGGAATTGGCTGATTATGGATGGGTCATGTACGAAGAACATAATTTTCTTGATGCAAGAGAATGGTTTGGTGATGCCATCAAAAAAGATTCACTCTATGATGATTCCTACAATGGGATGGGTTGGACCATGGGCCACTTACGCCAGGCAGATTCATCCGTCCATTATTTTGAAAAATTCCTTGCCATGGATACATCTTTTTCGAATATCCTGGATTTTTATGCCGGATTAAGCTTTGCCTATAATGCCCTTGGGAAGAATATAGAGGCACGAACAAGCTGTAACATCTTTTTTGGAAAACAAAATCCAATATTGGATCAGGACTGGGAGTTCAGCCATAATAAAAAAATAAATTATTTAGATGTTCGATTAATCCTTGCAATTTCAGAATTTCGATTAGGTTTTTTTGAGAACTGTCAAGATTCCATCAATAAGATATATACAGATAGTGGATCTTCAACAATAGTAGATGAAGATTATACGACCGTCACGGGCAGAACAGCTTTGGCCGCCCATCTCGCTGCGCTCCAGGACCAACTCCAGAATTCATAAATGTCAGATCGGAAAGATCTATTCCCATCCAGAAAAAATCATAAAGACTGGATGAAGGAATCTATTCGTCTTGCTCAAAAAGCATTCTCGGAAGGAGAAGTCCCTGTGGGGGCAATTGTCGTAAAAAATAATAAAATTATTGGCCGGGGTTATAATCAGCGAGAGCGGTTAAATGATCCTACGGCTCATGCGGAAATTCTTGCGATTACCGCAGCCTCAAGTACATTAGAAGATTGGCGTTTATCGGATTGTACTATATATGTGACAAAGGAACCTTGCTCCATGTGCGCAGGTGCAATCATCAATTCCCGTGTTTCAAACCTCATATTTGGGGCTTATGACGAAGAAAAAGGGTGTTGTGGATCTTTGTATCAATTATGCGGCGATAGGCGCTTAGACAGCCGGACAGCGGTAAAAGGTGGTGTGGAAGAAGATAAGTGTATCGCAATCCTTCAAGAATTTTTCAATTTAAAACGAGAGAAGGGAACCATTTAGGTATTGCTATTTGACTCACATGAATGTTTATCTTGAATTATTAAAGAACAAAACACCCTTTATTGACCTCCGATCACCAATAGAATTTGCCAAGGGAACTTTTCCACAGAGTGTTAATCTTCCTATTCTAAATAATGACGAGCGTGCTGAAGTTGGCAAAACCTATAAACATCATGGGAATGCTGCTGCTGTCGAATTAGGCCATCGAATGATATCGGGTGATCATAAGGAGCTCAGAGTTTCTGTCTGGAAAAAATTTATCGATAAAAATCCATCAACCTGGATGTATTGTATGCGAGGGGGACAGCGATCCAATATTGCACAAGATTGGTTAGATGATATTGGAGTAAAGGTACCCATTGTTACCGGTGGGTACAAAGCACTCAGGCAAACTTCTCTAGAAACGTTGGATTCTGTAAAGGATGATAAAAAACGATGGATCGTCTTAGGCGGGAGGACAGGGACAGGTAAAACTGTCATTCTGAATCAATTGGAGTCTTCTATTGATCTGGAACACCATGCGGAACATCGTGGGTCTGCGTTCGGTGGATTTCTTTCACATCAACCTTCGCCAATAGATTTTGAAAACAGATTAGCAATTGATTATATCTGCCATGATCATCAAACCTTATTTTTGGAAGATGAAAGCAGAACAATCGGGAAGGTTGCAATCCCTAATGCCTGGTTTCATCGAATGCAGAATTCAGAAATGGTATTCATAAAAATCTCATTAGAAGAACGTATCCAAAACATCATAGATGACTATATCCTGACCCCATTAGAAGATGGCATTTCAAAGACAGATCTTTTACTTTCTTTGCGATCATCCTTAATGAAAATACAAAAACGATTGGGTGGTGATAATTTTCGCAAAATAAGGAATAAAATGGATCGAGCGTTTCTGGATCAGGAAAATTATAGACATGAGGCTTGGATCAAACAATTGCTGAATGTGTATTATGATCCTTTATACGATTATCAGATTAAATCAAAAGTTAACCGATGTATTTATCAGTCAGACACGAAAGGTGTTACAGAATTTTTATCTGGATTAGAGTCAGTCTAGGATCAAGGTTATATTAGCAAACTGACAGTAGCTATCAAGCCGACAACAAGCCCTAAACTAAATAGTAGAGCAGGATGCTTTATCTTTCTTGATTGATCCTTATTATTAGTTTTTATCTAATTTTTTATGAAGCTCAAAGGAATCTGCTAAGAAAATATCATCCTTCACATTGCCAACAACGTTTGCTACACGAACTGCATTGCACATGCCATCTTTTGCATGTGGATCACCAAGTTCTGCCATTTTTGTTCCCTGGACCAAATAAGATTTTTCACCAATTTGAATTGCCAGATTACACTCTTTTTGGTTTTTCATGGTAAAATTACACATTCCACAGGAAGTTTTAACCAATCCGCTAACAGCACCATTCTCTGCAATGGTGGTTACGAAATTATGATCGCCAATGATGGCAGCTTTATTTTTGGAAACTTTACAAGATCCACAGCCTGCAAAAACTAGGTTAATAGAAAAAAGAGATGTAAGAATTAGGTATGTGATATTTTTCATGATATTGATTCCTTTTTCGACATTTTGTTATTCTTAATATAAGTGTATTATCAATTTGAAATGAGAATTTAAACTGTACAGTGTTCTGCTATAGTCTCCTGGTTGACCTCACCCTGATCCGTAATAATATGATCCACCAGATCCAAAGATACAATATCACTGGAATGGGAAATAAGTGTAAAATTTACGCCACCAGCAGTTTCAGATTCTTCTTTCAGGTAAATATTCTGGTCCCGTGAAAAGGTAGGTGTAATTTCTAAAACAGGCGCAAAAAGGTAGATTGGTAATTGATGAATATGGCATTCACTTACAATATTCGATGTGCCACTATCACTAACAAATTTTCCATCAGTGGTGATAGCATAGGCACCAATGAACAATTTATTGACCTTATCAAAGAAATGAATGAGATCCCACTCTGGAATCACCGTATATTTAATTTGATTCTTTTCCATAACATTCACTACTTGTTCGGTCTTGACAGACTCCTGTCTCAGGATCAGCACTTCAAATTCCTTACCCATTTTTTTAGCTTCCGGGATGAGCAGTTCTACAGGCTCTTCCACAGCATGAAGAACAATAAAATCTCCATCTTCAATATGTTCCAGTCCTTGCTTAGCTAGTTCGCTCATATCATGCTCAAGCCGCGTGCTAAGGTTTTTTATTATCTCAATCGTTCCCGATTTTTTAGTAGTCAAGTCCTTATCTTTGAAATAGTCATTGTTTTCCAATTCTTTTTCAAAAAGAATAATGAGGTTATCGATTGGAAACATCCTAGGCTGACTGCTGGTAATGATTGAACAAACCTCTTTCAATTGGGGGGCAAACATCTCATCATCACACTCAAGGTCATTAATGGATTCAATAATAGCATCTAGTGTTACCAGGCTAGTCTGAGATGACGAATAGAATTTCACCATATCCCTGAACAGGGTATCTAGGATCAATTGATCTTTTGAACTCATAAGGACACCTTTAAAAAAATTATGAGATAAATGGATGCAACAATGAGAGAGATAAAGGTTACAATAATCCCTTTTTTCATAAAATCAATAAATGATATTTCTACACCATATTTTTTTGCAATACCAACTGATACAATATTTGCTGATGCACCTATCATGGTAATATTACCGCCAAAGCATGCGCCCAAAGCCAAAGCCCACCACAAGATATCATTGGGAATTGGATTGCTTTCAAGCATCAGGTGAATAATTGGAATCATTGTAATCGTAAAAGGGATATTGTCAAGAAATCCTGAAATGATCCCAGACACCCACAAGACCGTTAATACTATAACATAAGGATCATCCCCAATATTCATAAAAACGTTATGGGCGATCCACTCGATTACACCATATTCTTCTAGTACTCCCACAAGGATGAATAAACCTGTGAAAAATAACAAGGTACTCCACTCTACCTCTTCCAATACATGTTCTACATTTGCATTAGAAATGAGGAGCAGTACCATTGACATTCCTAATGCAACAACACCAGGAGCAAGCCCTGTCATGGTTTGGGTGATAAAAAGCATAATGGCTAAAATCAGACACGATAGACTTTTGATCATAAGGGTTTTATCAATCCTGATGTTCGCGAATTCAAATCGGATCTTTTGTAGTAGAAGTTGGACAGACACCAGTTTTGTTAGATTGGTATTGATTGGCTTGAACTCTACTCGATTAATAAACCAGATATAGGCTAAAGCCAAAAAAAAGGCAGGAATAACTGCTGGCGTCATATTGACAATAAATTGATTAAACGTTAACCCGACCTTGGAGCCAATAATCACATTTGGTGGATCACCTATCAGAGTTGCAGCACCACCTATATTCGATATGAGTGCCTGACTTAAAACATAATTTTTTGGGTCAAGACCCATTCCTCGTGTCAGCTCAATAATGATGGGAATAATAATCAGCACCGTTGTGACATTATCCAGGAATGCGGACATGATAGCTGTAACAATAGAGAAAAGGACAAGGATCTTAACGGGACTTCCTTTTGTTATCTCAGCAATTTTTACTGAAACAATGGTAAAAAACCCTGACTCTTTTATTAAGCTAACTATAATCATCATGCCGGTCAGTAGCATTAATGTTTCAAAATCAATATATCCCACAGCATGGTGCTCGGTGGTCACTTTCAAAACGACTAGAACGCCAACACCAGTTAATACAGCAGCAGCTTTATTAACTAATTCAAACGTAATCCCAGCATAAACGACTAGAAAAACGAG
>Ga0209360_1001157_pt1 | contig 18486 bp, 19 predicted proteins | sample SaaInlV_130m_DNA_3_FD_184651 | JGI IMG/M metagenome (GOLD analysis project Ga0209360, IMG submission 184651) | Marine microbial communities from expanding oxygen minimum zones in the Saanich Inlet - SI037_S3LV_130m_DNA (SPAdes) (version 2) | ecosystem: Environmental > Aquatic > Marine >... | reverse complement strand
CTGTCATGGCTATCATAATCAAACCGATTAATGTCGCAAACATCGTTTCACCTATGGCCGCGAATGTAAACAATCCATGAATTCCCATATAATAAAAAAATCCAAAAATAAGAATCTTATACCATTCTTTATGTCTGACTCTCTCAAGCTTCAACGATCTTGATCGGAGGATGATAAACATCCCGATTAAAAATATACCTCCGCCAACACCATATAAATAGATATAGGGTACCCAAGTTCGACTGAAATCAAGCATCTGTACTTTCCTTTAGTTTATCAAAATGTAGTTTTAGATTATCCCAAGTTTCCTTTAATCCTTCAACCATCACTTTTGTGTGCCCAACTACGGGCATAAAATTAGTGTCACCATGCCATCGAGGCACAATATGATAATGTAAATGTTCTTCAATACCAGCCCCACTAGCTTTACCAAGGTTTGCACCAAAGTTGAACCCTTCTGCGTTCATGGTATTTTTCAGAATATTCATAGATGCATTTGCTAATTCCATAATTTCCAAATTACAATCCTTTGATAATCTGTTGGTATCTGCAGTATGATCATAAGGGGAAATCATGAGATGACCATTCGAATATGGATAAAGATTCATTAGAACGAAGGACTTGTTTCCACGATATAATATGAGATTATTTCGATCATTATTAGATTGTGATTTTTTACAAAATATACATCCATCTTCTTTTGGTGAACGGATATAATCAATCCGCCAAGGAGCCCACAATCTTTTCATGGAAGATAGTTAACCTGAAACATGCGAAACCAAAAATATGTCATCAATTCCATCATGATTCACCATCATCATTTTTTCGATCTTTAATTACCTTGTTTTGCTGGTCTTTGGGCATTTTTTCATAATGGCTAAAAGATTCTGCATGAATTCCCCGTCCGCCAGTCAATGATCGAACAGTTGTTGCATAATTATATAATTCTGCTTGCGGCACTTGGGCTTTGATTACTTGGAATTTACCATCAGCGTCCATTCCCATTATCTTTCCACGTTTACCGGAGATATCTCCCATAATGTCACCCATGAAATCTTCTGGAATAGTTACTTCAATATCCATAATTGGTTCTAACAAACAAGGTTTTGCTTCAAGGAAGGCCTTTCGAAATGCATGTTTTCCGGCAGTTTGAAATGCAATATCCTTTGAATCAACTGGGTGCATCTTACCATCATAAAAATTTACTTTTAGATCCACAACCTTACATCCTGCAATTATTCCATCCGCACAGGCAGTTTTTACACCTTTCTCTACAGAAGGAACAAAAACACGGTCCACATTTTGTCCCACTAGAGAATGGGTAAATTCTACACCGTCACCTCGTTGTTTAGGTTCAATACGCATCCAAACCTCAGCGAATTGGCCTGAGCCACCTGACTGTTTTTTATGCCGGTATTTTGCTTGGGCATTTCCCAAAATTGTTTCGCGGAATGGGACTTTTGGTTTTTCTAATTCAATTTCAATTCCAAACCTACGTTTCAATCTTTCAGTTGTAACTCTTAAGTGGAGTTCTCCTTGTCCGGAAATAATTGTTTGTTTTACTTCGCTATCTACACGATAAATAAAGGTCGGGTCTTCTTCGTGGAGAGTAGCAAGTCCAATGGCAAGTTTTTCCTCATCTCCTTTTGCTGTTGAAACAATTGCTGCATGAATATTAGGATTGGGGAAATTCATAGGTGGTAATGTGACATGTTTCCCTGAACATAAGGTATTTCCGGTATGTGTATTTTTTAGTTTAACTACACCGGCAATATCTCCCGCCGATAATTGATCTACTTGAGTTCGATTTTTTCCATTCAAGATAAACATTTGACCAAATCTCTCGTTGGTATTTCGGTCAGAATTGTAATAGTCAGTTCCTACTTTTACCTGACCTGAATACACACGAAATAGGGATAATTCTCCAGTGTGTGATTCAGTCATCGTTTTAAATATTTGGAGAACTGTTTCCGATCCATTTAAAGAAACTTCCACTTCGTTTCCTGACTCATCGTGGGCTATCACCATTTTACGATCATCAGGTGATGAACCATATTTACTAATAAAGTCACATAATCGAGCAACACCAATATTGGATGTTGCTGATGTACAAAATAAGGGGATAAATGTTTGATCTTGTATCGCCTGATGGATTCCACCTCTCATTTCTTCTTCAGAGAGGCTTCCTTGATCAAAGAATTTTTCCAAAAGAGAATCATCAGATTCAGCTACATATTCAATCAATACCTCATGGAGTTCTTTTACTTTGGCTTCAAAATCTTCTGGAAGTTCACTTTCAGACATTTTTCCAGAACCGTCGTTCACGTACGTAATTAATTCTGTACGTAGCACATCTATATTCTGATTATATCCAGGTCCTGCATTTACAGGCAGTTGCATGGGGAACACATTATTTCCGAACCGTCGCCTAGCTTGAGCCAATATTTCGTCAAATCGCGTGTGTTCCCTATCGAGTCCATTGACGACAAGCATTTTTGGGATACCAAGTTTTGTCGCCTGATTCCACATAGTTTCTGTTCCCACTTCAACACCATTAACAGCATGGATGGTGATGACTGCTAGATCAACAACGTTTAATGATCCAGTTGCTTCTCCAATAAAATCAGAATAACCTGGCGTATCAATCATGTTAAATTTTTTGTCCATCCATTCCAAATGGAGCGGTGTGGCATGAATGGATATTTGGCGAGTTTTTTCTCCTGGATGATAGTCGGATATTGTGGAACCGTCTTCGATTTTCCCAAGACGGTTAGTCTCGCCGCCAAGCATTAACATTGATTCTGCTAGGCATGTTTTCCCAGCAGCACCATGTCCCACAATTGCAAAGTTTCTAATATCTGATGATTGATAGCGTTTCATAAGTTAGCCTCTTTCAAGTCATATAATGTTTAAAGGAAGGGTGTGAAGTGTAACCTCACACTTTATCTAAAATCAAGAAATTTAAAGAGCGAGAGAACGGGTGTTTTCGATAAAGGCTCTTAAGGCTGGAATCATATAAATATCATCTAGATTATATTCTAGAAAACTAGTTGCAAGAATTTTTAATCGATGTTCAATTGGTTTCATTTTATTAACGACGATTACAGTTTCATCTTTCACAATACAAATTCCTCCAGTGAAATTCCCTTTCCCTTTTATTATTTTTACACCAAGTCGTTGGCCTAATTCTTCAAATTCAGAATAAAGTTTCTCTTTTTTCATCAGATTAGTTCTTGATTACCACTATTTTTCAAAAAATCGACTAATTCTTTTACATCTTCAACTTTATCGCGGGGAACCACCAACGTAGCATCTTCAGTATTAACCACAACCAAATTACTAACGCCTATGACCGCTGTAAATTTTCCATTGGATTGAATTAGGTTATTTTTCCCATCTAACACCTTCCCATTCCCTTGGATGATATTATTGTCAGCATTGGAAGTCAAAACATCATATAATGCGTTCCAGGATCCAATATCATTCCATTTGAAATCACCACTCACCCCATAAATATTTTTTGCTTTTTCCAACAGCCCATAATCAATGGATTCTGGTTCAATTAAATCCCATTGCTGTTGAAATGATTTACCTTTTTGAAGTCGTGGTGCAATTTCATTGAGAGATTCCATCAACTCGGGCATATATAAATCCATCGCAGATAAAAATGTGCTCACCTTCCAAAAAAACATACCTGCATTCCAAACAAAATCTCCGCTAGCTACAAATCGTTTTGCCAGATCTTTGTGAGGTTTTTCAGCAAATGTTTTTACACGATGAGCACCCAGATAACCTTTTTCATCAGTATCATCATATTGTATATATCCGTAAGCGGTAGAAGGGCTTGTGGGACGAATACCAATTGTTATCAAATTTTCACCTTTTTTTGCAATACGATCTGCTGTGTTAATGGCCTTTGAAAAAGCACGGTGTCCAACAATTAAGTGATCTGCTGGGAAAACGCCCATAACAGTATCTGGCTCAGTTAAACCAAGTAACGCTGCAACTAGTCCAATAGCTGGAGCAGTATTTTTACCCGAAGGCTCAGCAATAATATTTTCTGATTTTACGCCCGAAATTTCTTTGATGACACTATCTTTAAGATCTTTTCGAGTAATAATATAGATATCGGTTACTTTTTTAATCTTAAGAAGTCGATCTACAGTCATTTGTAACATTGACTGATTTCCAACAATTTTCAAAAGTTGTTTCGGTCTGTTATATCGGCTATAAGGCCAAAATCGGGTACCGCTACCTCCCGCAAGAATTACACATTTCATTTACGGATGCTGCTCCAATTTTAAAGAATTGAGTTCAAGATCCCAGTTAGTTCGAATATTGACCGTGTCAGGATAAGTATAAAACCATTCAGATGGTTTATATGGGTCTACTCTTCCGTAAGAATACCGATCATTACCATCTGAATCTTGAAAAAAGAATAAAGAATAATTTCCTTCAGGTAACTTTTTCATATCAAAATTTCCATCCGAATTTACAACAGATCTAAATATGCTGGGTTTCTTTTCCATTGAAGCAATTTCGGCAACAATTTTCGAAGACAATTTTTCTGATGATGATCCTATAAGTCTGCCATATCCCTGATAATCAGAAGTTTTAAAGGAAATAGTTTTTACTGAATCTTTGAGTGTTTGTCCAAAAATTGGATGAATTTCATCACGAAGCAATAATATTTTATAGGAGGTTCTAGGTGTCCAGTTTTCCAATGGTATAATTGTTGAATGTAGTGGCGTAATCCATGCGGAATTGAAAGGAATAGAAATCGAATCTTGCATCAATGCGAATGAATTCTGGCTTTTCTCAGAGTCAATCAAATTTGAAAAAACAATTTCAATTGGAATGATATTATCTTCTTCGATTGAAAGCACAAAATTCTTGGTGGGTGCTTTTATCGAGAGATTTGTCGTATCAATAGATGTATCTACTCTTAATTTAATCAATCCAGAATCTATAATGGTTTCTTCGCCTTGCATGATTCCATTTGTCAAGATAGTGACATATTGATTTTTATCTAAATCCGAAAAAGTAAGGTGAAGTTTTGTTCCATCCAATATATTCAGAAATTGACTTGGCTGATGTATTGATGAATCTTCATAAATTGCATGTATTTTTACGGCTGACTCCCATTCTGTAATATTCTCTGAGAAAGAAATGGTACTCCAATTTCCAGTTTCCCATTCTGCTTGATTCATCTTGATTCCACCCATGTTATTTGGGATCCGAATATTTTGTCCGGTTATTTCTTTTGAATCATCAATTTGAATTAATGGATTCCATGGTATTCCATACACCGTCCTATCTGAAGAAACAGGTGAACCTGATGCAGATCGATCCACTGCCATTAATCGATAATTACCATCCGATAAATATCGAAATTTATACTTTCCACTATCAGAAGCATCCACCACATAATCTGGGATACGTTGATAAAATTCTGTTAAATCCTTTTCATTTTGAACCTTCCAAAGATGGATTGAAGAGGGTTTATCATAAGTTACAGTTCCAGAAATCTCTCCTTTGTCAATTTCATCACCCGTCGTAAAAGCAACTTGAATTCCCTGTGCAAGAGCAACCTTATGTTCATCTTTTAAGGTTCTGTCAATGGATATTATATAAGTTTGATTTTCAATTAGGGTATCCGGGAATTCCACAAAAATTCGTCTACCTTTATAAATGATTTTGGGTTCTTCAGGCAGTGTCGGTAATACATGAATAGCTTTTTCTATAGAGTTGGCATCTACAAATTCTGAAAATATCAGTTCTACCCGGTTACTTTTAAAATGTATGGACCCACCACTTGGAATGGTCTGAACCAATTCCGGAGGTGTTTCGTCCTTGGGTCCACCCGAAGGTCCCTGAATCGCAGCACAGGAATACACAAGTATAAGTGTTGTAATTGATAGAGTTTGATTTAAATAATGTATTTTGAAATCCAATTTAAATATTTTTCAATTCCAAATTTACAGGAATCTCTTTATTAAATGTCATATCAGTTTCGGATACATTTAATGTAATACACCATATTTTTACTCCTGCATTATTTGCTTTCAATACAGCGTTCGCCAGTTTGGGATCTCGTTCCCACATTGGGCGAAAAGAAATTGCATCTGCCCTTTGACACACAAACAATATTCCGGCTCCTTTTCCTTCTTCAACTAGTCTTTTTAATTCCAAAGCATGTTTAGTACCACGATCTGTTATAGCATCCGGGAATTGTGCTACTCCATTTTCTACAAAAGTAACAGATTTAACTTCTAAATAAAAATCAGCCCCGGTTGGATCTTTTAATAAAAAATCGAACCGGTGTCTACCAACTGCTATTTCTGGTCGTACAAGTGAGTAATCCTTAAATATCGGAATTTCATTTTTTATTAATGCTTCCTTTACAAACCTATTTGGTAATGCAGAAACTAATGAGATTAATTGTCCTTCATGATTCACCATAATAGTAGAATATTTTGTTTTTCTTAGTGAGTTTTTTGGTACTGCCCTAGCCAAAAGTTTTGCGCCAGGAAATAACAATTCTTTGAGTCTGCCGGGATCAGGTAGATGACTTCGATGAATTTCATCGTCAATTTTAATCATCGTTATAAAACGATTGGGCCGTTCAACAAATATTGCAGGAATGAGAGGTCCTTCGATTTTCATGGAATAATCAACATAAAATAAGGTGGAGTTTATTCATGAAAGAACCTATTACCACTCCCAATATTTCCAATCTCTGAACTTGTCGAAGCGAAAGGGAATTAATTAAGGTTTCTACGTTTCGACAAGTTCAACGATAGAAACTGCTTTAAATGAAATCATTAATCCAAACAGAATATAATTTTGTATTATATAATATTTACCATATTTTCTACTATAAAATTTTAACTTTATAGAATTATTAAATGAATATTGACCAAAAAGACAGACAACTATTAGAAGCGCTTCAATCAAATAGTCGGACGACCAATGCTGAACTGGCAAAACAAGTCGGCCTTTCACCTTCCAGTACATTGGAACGAGTAAAAAAACTGGAAGCCAGTGGAATCATTGATCGGTACATCACACTTTTAAATCCACGAAAAGCTGGGTATACCTGTTTTACATTTGTGGAAGTCAAACTGGCTCGGCATGGTGAAACACCGGTTGAAGATTTTTTCAAATCCATCGCAAATATGTCGGAAGTCTTAGAATGCCATCACATTACAGGGGAAGCAGATTTTCTCTTGAAAGTGGCAACTAAAGATATTCCAGCTTATGAAGAACTTATTCTCCATCAACTTTCAGCTTTGCCAAACGTTCAGAATATGAAAACATCCGTTATTCTTTCTACTTTTAAGCAGGAAACACAACTGGTGGTTTGATCATGGCACTCGTTCCTTCCTATATTCAACGACTGGCGAATTACAAGCCCGGCAAACCCATTGCGGAAGCACAACGAGAACTTGGAATCCAAAATTTCATAAAACTTGCTTCCAATGAAAATCCTTTGGGGTCTTCTCCAAAAGGGTTGGCTGCTATTGAGCATTCACTGACAAATCTCCATCGCTACCCAGATGCCACCGGATATGAACTACGCACTAAACTGGCCAACCGATTCAATGTAAAAATAGACAATGTAGTCTTGGGCTCCGGATCGGAAGGGATCATGTCCACAATCATGCGCACATTTTTACTCAGCGATGATGAACTCATCAGCGCCGCCAATTCGTTCATCGGATTTCGTGTATTGGCCAATGCTTCGGGAAGGCGCGTCCATTGGGTTCCAATGAAAAACTATTGTTACAACTTGGAAGCCATGGCAGACAAAATCACCGATTACACCAAAATTATTTATATTGCCAATCCGGATAATCCCATGGGCACCACCATCACCCGTCAAGAATTTGATGAATTTTATAAACATGTTCCGGAGCGGGTGCTCATTATTCTGGATGAAGCCTATTACGAATTCGCCAAAGATTCGCCGAATTATCCCGATTCCATGAGCTACCGTTATGATAATGTGATCACTCTACGAACTTTTTCCAAAGCTTACGGTTTGGCCGGCGCCCGCATCGGCTATGGATTTGCCCATGATTCATTGATCCAAAATTTGATGAAAGTAAAAGTACCCTTTGAGCCATCACTCACTGCCCAAGTTGCAGGGCTGGCTGCATTGGATGATGAAGCATTTTTAGCTGAAACATTGCAAGTAAATAAAAAAGGAATGGCCTTTTTAAAACAGGAATTCGATGCCCTTAATATTCATCAAGTTCCCTCCGAAGCTAATTTTATTACCACTGTTTGGGATAGTGAAGAAAAAGCATCACAATTGACACAATCGCTTTTAGAAAATGGTGTCATTGTACGGCAACTTACTGGATTTGGTTGGCCGAACTGCATCCGCATTTCTGTAGGACTGGAATCAGAAAATCAAAAATTTATTGACACTTTAAAGGATATATTATGAATGAACTTAGCTACTCAATAAATGGCTTTGACCATTGCGAACTGTATGTGAGTAATGCCAAACAAACAGCCCATTATTACCGTACCACTATGGGATTCCAGCCCGTGGCCTATCGCGGATTGGAAACAGGAAACAGAGAAAGTGTTAGTTACGTTTTGAATCAGAACCGGATCAATTTGGTGATTACATCACCCTTAGAAAAAGATACTGAGATTGGTGCCCATATTGATCGCCATGGGGACGGAATGAAAGATGTGGCATTTACAGTGGATGATTCTGAATTAGCCTGGAAAACATCACTTGAGCGTGGAGCCAAAAGCGCTATGGAGCCTAAAGAAATAAAAGATGGAGATGGGGAAGCAGTTGTATCTGCTATTGAAACTTTTGGAGATACAATCCACACATTTGTAGAACGAAAAAATTATAAGGGTTCTTTCCTCCCCGGATTTGAGGCCAATGATCTAGGGCTCAAATCTGAATCCACAGGATTGGTGCACATTGACCATGTAGTTGGGAATCAACCTGATGGCGAAATGCAATCTGTTTGCAATTTTTATGAAAATGTTTTTGGCTGGCACCGATTCTGGAGTGTGGATGATAAAGACATTAATACCAAATATTCAGCCCTGCGGTCTATTGTCATGGCAAATGATAATGAGATTATAAAAATGCCAATCAATGAACCAGCGGACGGTCTCAGAAAATCACAAATTCAGGAGTATATCGATTATTATGATACGGGCGGCATTCAGCATCTTGCCCTGTCCACGAAGGATATTATTTCTACAGTGCGCATGATGCAAGCCAACGGTGTAGATTTTTTGCCTACACCCAGAACCTACTATGATACGTTAAATGATTGGGTAGGACCCATCGATGAAGATATTGAAACGTTGGCAGAATTGGGTATCCTAGTGGACGTGGATGAGAAAGGATATATGCTCCAAATTTTTACGCAACCCTTACAAGATCGCCCCACCCTTTTCTTTGAGGTCATCCAGAGAAAGGGCTCTAATAGTTTTGGGAAGGGAAATTTTAAAGCTTTATTTGAATCAATTGAAAAAGAACAAGAAAAAAGAGGAAATTTGTAAATGAAATTTGTAACCTACATGCTAGATGGCAGTACACAACCGAGATTCGGATTTAAAAAAAATGAATATATTATTGATGTAATTCGTGCAGCCATTTGGGCAAAAGAAACCCATGCCGATCTCAGTTTTCTAGAGATACCTTCTACCTTAAAAAAAGCATTGGAGAATTGGGATATAAACTTTCTAAAATTGAAAAATTTAGATGCTTCTTTGCCTGAGATGAATATTCAATCTCATTCTGGTGGTGGAAAATCCATCGCTGTTTTGGAAGAGGAAGTTCAATTGTTTTCACCCATTCCAAATCCCCAATCTTTCCGGGATTTTTATGCTTTTGAACAACACGTTCGCGCCGCACGGAAACTCCGGGGAGTAGATATGCATCCGGACTGGTTCAAAATTGCCATTTTCTATTTCTCAAATCCTGCCGCACTTTACGGACACGGCGAAGACATCCCTTATCCTCGTGGAACCGCCGAACTCGATTATGAATTGGAATTTGCTATCATTATCGCCAATGGCGGTTCTGATATTTCACAAGAAGATGCAGATCAATATATCGCCGGATACACCATTTGCAATGATTGGTCTGCCCGGGATCTACAGAGAGAAGAAATGGCCATGAGTCTGGGACCTGCAAAAGGTAAAGATTTTGCATCAAGTTTCGGACCCTATATGGTCACGCCAGACGAATTGAAAGATGCCTGGGATAATGATGGGAAGCTTCATCTCCGTATGACCTGTCATGTAAATGGCAAACTCATTTCTGATGGAAATACCAACGACCTTTACCATCCATTTACAAAAATGATTGAACGGGCTTCCATGAATGCGAAATTGCTTCCCGGCGATATTTTAGGTTCCGGAACAGTAGGAACTGGCTGCATCCTTGAACTTCGTCCTGAGAATACCGGTGGCTGGATTAAAAAAGGTGACGTAGTTCGGATGGAAGTTGAACGATTGGGTGTTCTCGAGAATAAGATTGTCTAAATCAATGAACAACAATGAAGTCTCTGAATTTTATCGCGGGATAAAAGCATTTAATCAAAAGGATTATCCAAAAGCACATCATATTTGGGAACATAGTTGGATGCGTTTAGGTAAATCTGGAGATCGCGCCTATCTCAAACCATTTATCATGTTATCTGCATCATATCAGAATTACGAACAAGGTAAAGTTTCGGGTGGTGATTTCTTATTTAAACGTGCATTAGAACGCCTAAAAGAGAATCAAGACTTTTTGGCTAATTTCACTGATGTAAATTCACTCATTAATCAAATACAAATAATAATTACTAAATATGACAAGTTAGATCGATTCAATAATATTCAAATAATTGGAGAAAAAATCAAGTAATGCCCTTTTACCAAAAACGGGGAGAAATCCCAACTAAACGTCATACCCAATTCCGGGACGATACCAGCAACCTTTACTGGGAAGAACTCATCAGCCGGAAAGGGTTTAGTCACATGTACACCAATGTGTACCACGTTCATCCGCCCACCTCCGTGGAAGCGGTAGGCGAATTGAAAAAATATAATCTTAAAGCCGTTGACCAGACACATCGTCATCATCATATCCGTACTGCTAATGTGGAGTCTGATGGAGATGCCATTTCATCCCGGATTCCACTTTTCTTTAATTCTGATGTGGTTATTTCTAAAGCACATGTAAAAGAATCCATGAAATCATTATACCGGAATGGAAACGCAGACGAAGTCCTTTTTATTCACACCGGTTCGGGAATATTCAAATCCAATTTTGGGAATATGGCGTTAACGGCGGGTGACTATCTTGTAATTCCCCGGGGTGTTATTTGGCAAATTGACGTTAAAGAAGATATGAGAATCCTTGTAACTGAATCTTCATCTCCCATCGAAACTCCCACACGATATCGCAATAAATTTGGCCAGCTCCTGGAACATTCACCTTTCTCCGAGCGAGATATTTGCACTCCGGACTTTGTGGGTCCTGTAGATGATTCACCCATGGATGTGGAAGTAAAACTCCGTCATGGAATTCAAACGTATGGATATCAGCATCATCCATTTGATATCGTTGGGTGGGACGGTTACTACTTTCCTTATATTTTCAACATTAATGATTTTATGCCAATCACTGGCAAGATCCATCAACCGCCACCGGTCCATCAAACATTCCAGGCAAATGGATTTGTAATTTGCTCTTTTGTGCCAAGACCCTTTGATTATCATGATCAATCTGTCCCGGCGCCTTATGCCCACAGCAATGTGGATTCGGATGAAATCATCTATTATGTAGAAGGGAATTTTATGAGTCGGAAAGGGATTGATGAACAATCTATTTCTTATCACCCCATGGGATTGCCCCACGGCCCCCAACCTGGCAAAATTGAAGAATCACTTGGGGCCAAAGAAACAAATGAATTGGCTGTCATGATTGACACCTTCAAGCCATTGAACATGACAGAAGCAGCCTTAAATGTAGATGACGAAGATTATCCTTATTCGTGGATTGAATCATGATCTTTGACCCTAGCGAAATCCCCTTTCAGGAAACCCATAAACTCATGATCGGGTCCATTATCCCCCGACCCATTGCCTTTGTATCCACTCGTTCCAAAGATGGAAAAAATAATGTGGCGCCATTTTCTTATTTTAATGGCGTTTGTTCCAAGCCGCCTACCATCATGTTTGCCCCGGCTCGACGCGGTTGGGATGGTGAAGAAAAAGATACGCTTATTAATATCCGGGACACGGAAGAATTTGTGGTGAATATTGTGTCTGAATCTTTTGCGGAGAAAATGGTTATGTGCGCCACCGACTTCGACTCGGATGTGGATGAATTTGAGATCTCAGGATTGACTCCGACTAATTCTCAAAAAATAAAACCACCTCGAGTTGGAGAAGCTAAAATCAGTTTTGAATGTAAATTGAATCAAATTGTGGAAATTGGTGATGGAACTGCAGGAAGTGGATTTGTGGTGATTGGAACCATTGTTCTTTTCCATATCGATGATGGTATTTATGATAATGGCCGTATCCTCACTGACAAACTGGAACCGTTAGGAAGGCTTGCAGGCAATTGGTATACACGATCGACAGATACATTAAAAATTGATCGAAAGGTTAAGCCGGACTAATTCCCCACCACAAATAAAAAACCCCGCGAATGTGGAACTGTTTTATAGAAATGTAGGTATGAAAATGTAAGTGTTTTATTTACTCTTTAATATGATGATTAGAATCTTGCCTATAGTCGGGCTATTACTTTTAATTCCATTGATAGCAATGCAATTAACGAATGAAGTAAACTGGTCTTTTTTTGATTTTATAATTATGGGGGGAATGCTCACAATAACTGGTCTATTGATTGGAATAATACTTAAAAAGGTTAACAATTCTAAAAATAGACGAATACTTATAGTAACTATCGTAATAATATTTTTTCTTATTTGGGCTGAACTTGCAGTGGGACTATTTGGAACTCCATTTGCAGGTGATTAAATATCTACCCATCAACCCACAAACAAAAAACCCCGCTTAGAATCAATAAAGCTCCAATCGGGTTATGAGATCGACCTAAATCCACAAACAAAAAACCCCAAGAATGTGGGGCTCATTATTTACTTCAGTAGTACAATCCTATATTTCTATCATAAAACCAACATAAATAAAATTACTGAAATAGTAATCATAAATAAAATGAACACGTATGGAAACGATTTGATAATAGCAAAATTTCGTAACATTTCAGCGGTATCATTAACCTTTGGGAAGGGAATTTCAGGCACGTCAACATTGAGAAATTCACATAAAGGACCCCAGCCCTCATTTACATGGTAGATTAATAGTCTATCAGATGGGATTGTTTTTTTTACTCTCTCTATATGTTCATAGTAAACTAGTTTAGTAGACTCTCTATCAGAGAAATTATTCTTAAATAGCCCTACCCAAATTAGGTTAACCTGCATGTCTATGAACATTTGTATTGGATACACCACCCGTTTAAACCAGTCCGGTAACATAGTGGGAACTTTATATATTGTATTTGCTGTACTTTTGTACCACGTATCAAAATCTCTTAAGGTTAAAATAAATTTTGCTTCAGGGAATTTATTTATTAGTTCTTCATAAAATAGACTTACTGGGAAATCAACGGCAGAACTGAAGCCACTGAATAACCTTTTCCAGTTTGGAGAATCACCGCGGGAAATATCATACCATATTTTTATGTGAGATGGATGTGAAACTATCTCTTGCATATGATAACATGGCCCAACACCTAATTTTTCCAGTGCAATTTTCAATGACATTGTACCTGTTCGTCCAAATCCTGTACCAAATACTTTCATTTAATTTTTAATTTCATCATATCCAAATTTACCCATCAACCCACAAACAAAAAAAACCCGCTTAGAATCAATAAAGCTCCAATCGGGTTATGAGACTGACCTAAATCCACAAATAAAACTCCGATTAAACTCAATAAAGCTCCGATTAGGTTATGAGACTCACGCAACTTCTTCTATTTTATATTGACTGGATGACGAATCAACGTCGATTTATTGTAAATAATGTGATCTTATGCAGTTAAAATACTAATCTATATTGGATCCCTATACTTCTTCCTTTTTCGGGCATAATCGACTTTATTCTTGAGAGATGATTATAATATTCTTGATCAAAAATATTATCTATTCGAAAAATAATTTTATGTATGATATTGGACGAATGAATAATATAAGTCCCGCTTACATCAGTAAGAAAGTATCCGTCCGTTCTGGTTTCAAATCCACCTAGTCTTTCTTGGGGTGAAACTTTTTTTAATGTTAATGCAGCAGTTATTGGATTTAAATCTAATTCTGTTGAAAAAAGAAATTTATCCGGTGGCATGTAAGCTAGATGAGTATTGCCTGACAAATTTTTTCCTCTTACTGATGATATACTTCCATATAAATTAATTGAATTAGTTAGTTTATATTTTAATTCGGACTCAAGACCATAGACTGATACCATTAGCCCCTGCATTTGATATTTATAAAGCCAACCGCTTGATCCACTGCCCCATTCAATGAAATCTGCACCTGCACACGGATGGCCTTCACCATCTACAAATTCTTCTTCACACTCTCCCATTTTGGAACTAATATGGTAATTAGGACTAAAGTTTTGATAACCGGTCAGCCTGATTTCACTTTTATCTGTATGATGCTCCAAAGATGCCTCCAGACCAATTGTCTTTTCCAGATCCAGTGTGGGTTGTCCAATTTCATAAGCATAGGTACCCAGATGGGGGCCGTCTGAATATAGATCTTCAATACCTGGAGCCCGTCCAGTGAGCATGGTGCCAAAAGAAAATTCCCAATTCTTCCAGTTTCGAAAAACACCGATTCCCGCTGAAAAAATGGGGAAATCACGCTGCAAAACTTGGCTTGTATCTATATTTGATAATATATGCTGGACGTCAGGGATAACCGAGAGATACTCAGCACGTGATGAAATTTGTAAAGTGAAATTATATATTTCTCTTTCAACCAATCCAAATACAGCTATTTTTAATTCTTTTGTATCAGGCGTCCAATAAAATCCCTCTGCTTGAAAATTACGATATTGGAATAAAGATCCAACATGTAGCTTTGGACCCTTAAGTGTATTTTGTAATGAAAAAATTTGTTGGTTCAAAATTACAGAAGGGTCCGAACTGCCTTTTTCTGATTCAGTATGTCCATAGCTTATAAAGCGCTGATCAATGTCTAAGGTCTGAAACCCCATAAGTGAAATGTCTTTATGGACATTAAACTTTTGAGTATTCTTGTTCATATCAATATCTACTCCACTGATATGTCCTTCGGGGCTTCCAGGGATACCGTAATTCATGGCAAGCTGTCCATAGGAAAAAGTTGAACGATAATCTTTCCCGAAATAAGAATAACTGCTTGTCGCTTCAAGATTGGAAAGGGCAGTGTTTGTTAACGGTCCAATCGGAGAGATTTGATCACCTGTGTTCCGGCTAAGCAGTGAAAATCTCAACTGGTGATTATAATTAAGCGGCAGGTAACAAACAACATTACCGAATAAACTCGAATTGGATGATTCTGTGCCAAGGATGCCCTGTAAACTTGTTTTTTTAAATCTGGTTTCTGAATCAATTTGTCTGGAAACGTTAATGACACCACCAATTGTATTTGAACCGTAGAGTAAAGCCTCTGGTCCGCGAATGACTCTTACTTTATTATAAGCAGCCATATCCATACTGACAGTATGGTCAATAGATGTATTGGAAAGGTCTCCAGCCGTTATGCCGTCTTCTGTGAGTAAAAATCTATCGCCTGAATATCCTCTTAGAACTGGTTGAGTTGTTCCCTGCCCCATGGATCGAATAGATAAACCTGTTTCTTCTTCCAAGGTCAAAGCCAGAGATGACTTTAGATTACTATGATATTGACCTCCAGTAATATAGATATTTGATGAAAAACTTTTAGGTTGAAGTTCATGATGGGCATCAACAACTATTTCTTCAATTTTTATTGTATCCGTCACCATAAAAACTTTACCAATATCATTTATATCTTCATCTAATTTTAATGACTTGGTTACATCTCTAAATCCTATCATGGAGATCGTCAATGAGACTCTACCATAAGGCAAATTATGCAATTCAAAACGACCATCGACCTGAGATGCAGCACCAATACCGAATTCTTCTATAAAAACATTAGCCCCGTGGATTGGTGTTTGGTCATTATCATTGATGATAATACCGGTGACGGTTGCTTCCTGAGACCATAACAGCCCCAGGAAGCTTAGTATTGTGATGTGTTTATTAATTGCCGGAAGTCACACTTACGGGTACATTATTATATGAAGTGTAGTCGGCATGATCACCATGCATTAACTCCAACTTAAATTCAGTTGAACCTGTGCTGACACCAATGATATGGATGGCCATTTCGTGGTGTTCTTCTTCTCCTTCTTCATGCTCTTCAGATTCAACAATTGCAATAGATTCGTTGTTTCCAGTAATCCTTAATCCTTCTTCCTCTTCACCATCTTCTTCATGTTCAATTTCCTCGCCATCATGGTCAAGATAATGGACTGAAAGCTCAAGAGTATCTCCCACACTTAAGGTAAGATTATTGGTGACAATTGCACCTTCAAATTCCTTGTAAACTTCTGTTCCACTTTCACTTTCAAGAACAAAACCTTCTGCATCTGTATGATGATCGTGGTCATGATCATCGTCTACACAACCGGTTGTGAATAATATCATACTGGTAAATAAAATAACTACGTGCGCTCTGAAAGAACGTAAAAATAAAAATTGCAAAAAATACTCCTTTAAAAAATTTTGTACTAGTTGTGCACCACTATAAAACTTTCATAAGTGGTGTGATAAAAATAGTGTTTTTAACTAAAGGAGACTTGGAGGAGGGCGACTATATAAATTGAAAGGTGTAATTTTATCTTCAAAAACTTCATTTGAAGAGTAAAGTGCTGTTCGATATTCATTGGATGATAACTCAATAAATTCTTGAACAATCAGTCTATTGGTCTTATTGAGACATTTTTCACATTTGTGATTTAAAGAATGATGTTTTTCATCATCACAATCAATATCACATATGCTGTACCCATCGAAATGTTCATGATCAAGATCGACATGTAATGTTGCCGATAGGAGCATGATAGATAATCCATATGAAATGAATGATTTTAGCATCTTATTATTATCAAATTTCTTATAAAACTTAGTAAAAAATCAACAAATATTTACCCATCATCCCACAAACAAAGAACTCCACTTAGAATCAATAAATCTCCCATCGGGTTATGAGGCCCATCTAAACTAACGTATTAATTACCAATTGTATGGTGATTCTTCCCTCTTAATTTTTTACCATGAAAACAGACCTTGAGAAACGAATTTACCAGGCTCAGTGTATTGGCAATGTGGAACCAATCGAATACATGATCCCATATCCATCAATGCGCTCACTGATCGAAGGGCAGAATATCAAATTTGCTGAACAAGTAATCTTTGAAAAACTCAGCATCACAAATCTAAAATTCTATGAATTGATCCAACAAACTGCCCATTGGTTAGACAGCATAGGGCTCAAACCAAAAGAACGAATTATACTTACTGAATTAGATTTTCCTCAAACAGAGATCCTTCTTTTTGGAATTTGGCACTTGGGAGCGATTGCAGTTATTCCTGCAAAAGAATCTTTAGGTTCTGTAAAAAAATATTGTGATACAAATCTTGTAATAGAATCTGGGATCAATCTTTTTGATGCCATCAAAGATCTCCCAACAACCTTCGATCCAAAATATAAACCTTTACTCGATAACGAAGCATTGGTCACTTTTGAAAAAGGTGTGGGGATTAGGCTTTCCCATTATAATCTTTTAGTTAATACTAATAGTATTCAGAAAGTTATTAAACTAAAAAGCAGAACTCGATTCTCTTGCAACTTAAAGCCAATATCATCTGCATGGGCAGTTTTAAAAGCAATTCTTCCCATTTATTGTGGTTGTATTATTGATAATAAAAATCCTGAATTCACTATAGGAGAATCTGATTCTGATTCTGATTTTATTATAAGAAAAGATTTAAAAAACCTAAAAGATTTTAGAAATAACGAATTGGCAATTTGTCCCGAAAATTCTGCGGTTTTAACTAAGGGAAAAACACCACTACATTTAACAGATTTAGCTATCTATCAAAGATTACTAAAAATTCAAGGACATTCTATTATGATGGGATACCTGAATGATGCTTTAAATAAAAAAAGTTTTTATGATAAAGCATTTCACTTACAATTATAAACACAGAATCCAAAAAGGGCTCCAAGTATTTTGTTTTTTGGTCTCAGCGACATTCTATGATTAATTAATATCAGAGAGGACCTCTTGTGCATGCTCTTTCACTTTAACTTTTTCATAAGCTTTTTCAATCTT
>Ga0209360_1001148_pt1 | contig 18557 bp, 18 predicted proteins | sample SaaInlV_130m_DNA_3_FD_184651 | JGI IMG/M metagenome (GOLD analysis project Ga0209360, IMG submission 184651) | Marine microbial communities from expanding oxygen minimum zones in the Saanich Inlet - SI037_S3LV_130m_DNA (SPAdes) (version 2) | ecosystem: Environmental > Aquatic > Marine >... | reverse complement strand
ACCGAATCTGCTATGATGAAAGATGGATTTGTAAAAGATTTAATTGAAAATTTTGACGCACAAGTAGTTCCAACAAGCATTGAACCATTAAATAATAAAGGACAATAATATGGCTAAAGGTGGTATGGGTAATATAATGAAACAAGCACAAATGATGCAAGCAAATCTCCAAAAAGCCCAGGCAGAACTTGCAAATATTGATGTTGAAGGGGCAGCGGGTAACGGCATGATTAAAATTACTATCTCCTGCAAACATGAAATTAAAAAGATTGATATCGACCCTTCTCTTCTTGAAGATAAGGAGATGCTAGAAGATTTGATTATGGTTGCTTTTAAAGATGCCTTAGGTAAAGTCGAGAGCACCTCCTCACAAAAAATGGGAGGCTTAGTTCCTCCGGGAATGAATTTGCCTTTTTAGTCTTATGCAGACTAATAACACACTAGAAAATCTTATAGACTCATTAAAATGTCTCCCTGGAGTTGGACCAAAGTCAGCTCTAAGATTAGCCTATTATTTACTTCAAAGAGACAGGAAAGGCGCTCATAAACTAGCGAGCTCAATTGAAGAATCCCTTAATAAGCTCGGTCATTGCAAACTTTGTAATAATTTCTCTGAAAAAGAGATATGTTCAATATGTGCCTCACCAAATAGAATTTCAGATACACTCTGCGTTGTAGAGATGCCAACTGATTTACTAATGCTCGAACAAACACACTCCTACAAAGGCATGTATTTTGTTTTAATGGGTAGGCTTTCACCTCTCGATGGAATTGGACCTAAAGAAATTCACATCAATAAGCTGCTTGAAAGAATTAAAAAAAGTGAAATCAATGAAATAATTCTTGCAACGAATTTCACAACTGAAGGCAATACAACGGCGCAATACATAGCTGAACTTCTTAAAGAAAGTAAAATAAATATCAGCAGAATTGCACGTGGTCTCCCGATGGGAGGTGAAATCGAATATGTTGATTCTGGTACGCTTGCCCAATCAATTGTTGAACGTAAAAAAATAATTTAAATTTTTATTAAAGCTGGAATTTCTGAAGGATGATTGATGATGGCATCTGCAGCCCAGCTTTCTATTTTGTCTTCTTTTTTCAAGTACCCATAACATGCAAGAATTGCAAATATATTTGCAGTTTTTGAAGCACTTATATCTTTATGTGCATCACCCACATAAACCACTTCATTAGATTTTACTTTAAGAGACTCACATGCTGAAATCAACATATCAGGTGATGGTTTCGGAGAAATACCATCGTCACCACATATTAAAATTTCACATCTCTGATCAAGGTTGATAAATGGCAAAATCATCTCAACAAAACATCGATGTTTGTTTGTGATAATGCCCCACCCTATTTTATTTTTATCCAGCAGATTAATGAGGTCATGAATGCCATCAAAAAGGATTGGGTTATTTAAAATATTACTTTTATAGATCTTGATAAACTCATTTGTGAGCACCGAATAATCATCAGTTGCTTCATGAAATCGTAAGCTTAAATAGGCTTTTATTCCATCAGATGCAACTTCACGACCCTCCTCAAATGTAATAAGAGGATGATTATGCAATGCGTATAAATCATTTGCGCTTTGCACTAAGTCGTGGGCAGAGTCTATAAATGTTCCATCTAAGTCAAATAAAACTTTTTTAATCATTTACTAACGATGCTTGGACAATATAATTTACGGAGGTGTCTTGAGATAGCTTGTATTTCTGTGTAATGGGGTTATATGTCATGCCTATAATTGAATCAAATGATAGATCATTACGGCTTGCCCAAGTCTGCAATTGACTCGGTTTTATGAATTTCTTATACTCATGCGTGCCTTTTGGTAATAAGTTAAGAATATATTCTGCCCCAATAATTGCAAATAAAAATGCTTTTAAGTTCTTATTAATTGTTGAAAAGAATATCTTTCCTCCGGGTTTGAGGAGCTTTGAACATGTATTTATTATTGAGTTCGGATCAGGGACATGCTCTAACATCTCTAAACAAGTAATAACATCAAATTTTTCGTCAGTACTCATATAAAAGTCTTCGATGTTGATATGTTTGTATTTAACCTTTACATCACTTTCATTTGCATGAAGTTTAGCTATCTGAATAACCTTGTCACCTTGATCTATTCCCGTCACATCGGCACCAGCACTAGCAAGGGATTCTGAAAGAATTCCGCCGCCACAACCAACATCCAGAACCTTTTTACCGTTGAGATTCACCGATGACTTTATAAAATTAAGTCTCAAGGGGTTTATTTCGTGAAGCGGCTTGAACTCGCTCGTTGGATCCCACCATTTATGGGCTAGTAAGTTAAACTTTTCAATTTCTTGGAGATCTACGTTTTTTTTATTTTTGTATGCCATGACTTTGCTATATTTGTTAATTTATCCAAATCAATATTTTCTAATTGACCTGCATTTAGCTTTAATGTTCCATTGATCCAAACATAGTCTACTCCTCCCTGATTACCGTTATAGAGAAGGCTTGAGAGTGGATTATATACAGGTTGAGAAAAGATTGAATCTAAATTAATAGCGACAATATCTGCTTTCTTGTTTAACTCAATAGAACCAAGAAGCTTACCTTTATTCATAGATTTAGCGGCGTTATATGTTGCCATTTTTAAGATTACATTCGAATCTAAAATTTCTGGTTTTTGATTTATACCTTTGCCTAAAAGCGCAGCCATTCTCAACTCTTCCAATATATCAAGTCTATTGTTACTTGCTGAGCTGTCAGTTCCAATTGAGACATTTATACCCAAATCATGCATTTTTGATATGTCGGCGATACCACTTCCCAAGATAAGATTTGATGAAGGGTTATGTACAACATTAACATTATTCTGATTCAATAAATGCAAGTCCTGCTCGTCAACGTGTACGCAATGCGCTGCAACTAAATTTGGGCCCAATAAACCTAAAGAACCAAATCTCTGGATTGGGCTCACTTTAAATTGGCTAATACTATTTTGAATTTCTTGACGAGTTTCATGCAGGTGGGTGTGGATAGGTAAGTTTAACTGTTCTGCATAAGTCCCCACTAGACTCAATGTTTTATCAGAAGTTGTGTATGGTGCATGTGGTGCTAAAGAAGTTGATATTAACTCCTCACTCCTCCACTCATCTCTAAAATCAAGACCTTTTTTTAAATAATCTTCTGGGTCTGATGCGTAGTTTGTTGGAAATTCCATTACCACTAATCCAATATTCGCTCGTATTCCCATTTCAACGGCAGCCTCCGCTGTCTGGCTGGGATAAAAGTACATATCATTGAACGTTGTTGTACCTGACTTGATCATTTCAGCTATTGCAATTAATGAGCCATCTTTAACAAAATTCTCACACATATGCAGCTTTTCCGCTGGCCAAATATGATCCTCTAACCATGATTTTAACGGGAGGTCATTTGCGTAGCCTTTCAATAATGACATCGCCGCATGCGTATGGTTATTAATAAGGCCTGGGGTAATTATGTGATCAGATAATGCAAACACATCGTCTGCTTCATATTTATCAAAAACATCTTTTGTGGGAAGGATATCAAAAATCTGATCCTCCGAGATCACAATTGTATGATCATTAAGAAGTGTATTATCTTTATCTGCCGTGTAAATCCATGTTGCTGAAATAATTGAGTTTACTTTTTTAATCATAGATTAAAAACTGACCTAATCAAATGGATGCTTAATGAGTATAGTTTCGTCTCTTTCAGGTCCTGTAGATATTATATGAACTGGGACATCACATAGCTCTTCAAGCTTAGAAATATAATTTTGCGCATTTTTTGGAAGATCATTCCAGCTCTTAGTTCCAAACGTATTTTCTGACCATCCAGGCATATCAATCAATATGGGTTCGCAATTTTCTGTTTGATCAGCGCCTAGGGGTAATAGGTCTATTTGATCATTACCATTTTTGTAACCCACACAAATTTTTAGTGTCTCAATGCCGTCAAGAATATCTAATTTTGTAATACAAAGCCCCGTTAAACCATTAACCATGGCAGATCGCCTCAATGCTGCGGCATCAAACCAACCACACCTTCTCGTTCTTTGAGTCACCGTACCAAATTCCTTCCCTTTTGTAGACATTTGAAAACCAGGTGAGGCATCATCATCAATGTCTAATTCACTTGGAAACGGACCTCCACCTACTCTGGTGGTATAGGCTTTTGTTATACCGAGTACATAGCTGAGCATGGATGGGCCTACACCTGTTCCAGCAGATGCTTGACCAGATATACAATTAGAGGAAGTTACAAAGGGATATGTCCCATGATCGATATCAAGCAAAGCCCCTTGGGCACCCTCAAATAAAATACTTTTGCCTAATTTATTTATTTCATGAAGTTTTTGTGACACATCACAGACAAAAGGTTTAATGAATTCAGATTGATTTATCATGGAATCAAACTGTTTGTTTAGATCAATCGCTGATGAGTTGAGATATTTTGTTAAAACAAAGTTATGATAATCAAGCGTCTCTTCAAGTCTGTTTAAAATATCTTTTGGATTTAAAAATAAATCGTAAACCTTAAATGCTCTTCGAGCGACTTTATCCTCATAGGCAGGACCGATACCCTTCCCAGTCGTACCAATTTTTTTATTCTTTGACCGAATGGCTTCTCTAGCTCTATCAAGCTCGACGTGATAATCAAGAATCAAAGGGCAACCAGCACTTACATTCAATCTACCTTTGACGGTAATACCATTTTTCTCAAGTCCACCAACCTCTTTCATTAAATGATTGATATCTAGAACTACGCCGTTACCTATGTAACATTCAATTCCCTCTCGAATAATCCCAGAAGGAACTAAATTAAGTTTGTATTCCTTTTGACTTGAACCTTGCCCGATAACAAGCGTGTGACCTGCATTATGGCCTCCTTGAAATCTTGTAACCGCTGCTGCATGGTCTGTTAACCAATCAACAATTTTTCCCTTACCTTCATCTCCCCATTGTGTTCCAATGACAACTACATTTTTAGCCATAGTGATACTTTCTTAATTTATAAGATTGTTAATGATAAATCTTAAGTCGATAGAAAACCCAGTCGCTGGTCTCATATCACCCGCTAACTTATTCATATTATCGTAACGACCCCCTTGTGCAACTGCTGTATTAAATTTTTGTGCGTAAGCTGAATACACAATGCCCGTATGGTATTGATAACCCCTTATATCAGAAAAATCAAAGCTAATTTCTACATTCATTTTCTTTAAGTTTTCGCAAATACTAGTAAGTGATTTAGTCACATTATTCGCAACAACCTGATCTAGCAATAATGTATTAAGATCTTTTAAAATGGACTCGTCTCCATAAAAGTCTGTTAGAGATACAAGTTTTTTTGTAATATCGCTATTATTTTTTTCTGAGAGAATTTTTTTTATTTCGTTTTTATCCTTCAACATCATCGCATTACCCAACCTTAAACTCTCACTTGGTGACAAGTCGACTTCATTCTTCAATGAGTTGTAAACATCAAGATGATTAATATCAAGGACAACATCCTTTATATCAAGTACTTTTAAAGATTGGATCAGTAGCTTTTGTATTTCTAAGTCGGCATCAATACTTGGATCACCAAAGTATTCTGCACCAACTTGTAATAGCTCACGAGGCTGTTTATTAGTGGAGTTTGCCCTTAATACCGAACCCGCATAACATAATTTGTTAATGCCCTTTTCTGCCATTTGAGAGTCAATTCTAAAAGCCTGAGTCGTAAGATCTGAACTGACTCCCATCATTTTCCCTGTCATTTGATCAACAACTTTGTAGGTTTCTAGATCAAGATCTCTTCCATATGCATTAAGAGAGTCAGAAAATTCAAGCATAGAAGGAAAAATCAGTTGATATCCATTTTTTAAGTAGAGATCTATAAGAAGTCTTTTTTTTGATTCGATAACAGCTGCTTTTTTTGGGAATACATCTTCAGCGTTTTCAGGAAGAAGCCATTGGTTCATTTTAGTTGGTTCCAATAAATATAATCATTATGCCAATAATCACTGATAAAAGTCCATAGAACTTTATTTGACCATTTTTTTGATTTGTTATTCTGATAAACGCATCTTTCCAAATTTGTGTAAAAAAGAGTGGGAATAAGCCCTCGATAACTAAAACAAGACCAATTGCCAGAACAATAGAGTCGCTCAATTACTTGCTATCAGGGCTTTTTAGGAATTTGAAAAAGTCAGAATTAGGATCGAGAACTAAAATATCGTCCTTTCCTTTAAAGCTTTTTCTATAAGCTTCAAGGCTTCTGAAGAAATCGTAAAAATCTTGGTTTTTTGAGAAAGCATCAGCATATATCTTTGCTGCAGTCGCATCACCCTCACCTTTAATTTTTTGGGCATCCTTATAAGCCTCTGTAATAATAATATCTCTCTCTTTCTCGGCAACAGCTCTAATTTTCTCTGAATCTGCAAAACCTTGTGACCTTAGCTCGTTTGCAACAGATTTTCTCTCAGCATTCATTCTCTGGTATACAGACTGACTTACTTCTTCAGGTAGATCTACCCGTCTTAATCTTACATCTAAAATCTCAACACCAATGAGTCTTGACTCACTATCAGCTCTTTCCTGCAAGATACCCATAATTTCTGACCTTTGACCAGATACAACCTCTTGAATCGTTCTCTTACCAAATTCAGCACGAAGACCATCATTAACTGTTTGAGTGATTCTTCTCTCAGCTTGTCTTTCATCGCCATTAACTGAAACATAATACTTAGATGGGTCCATGATTCGCCATTTAATATATGAATCAACCAGTACATTTTTCTTCTCACTCGTTATAAATCTATCTGGTTGGTCTGACTCATAAGTTAAAATTCTTTTATCAAAAAATTTAACGTTCTCAACTATGGGCGTTTTAAAGTAAAGGCCTGGCTCTTTTTTAACAGAGACAATTTCACCTAATCTGAAAACTAACGCAAATTCTCTTTGATCAACGGTGAACGTCGATAGGCTAAGTAAAATTAGTAGAACGATGATTGATACGAGTACTCTAGATAATTTTCCCATAATATTTACCTTATATCCCTCTCACGCGCTCTAAATGCACCTCTAGAACGATCTGTTAAAGAATTAATCACATCTGATGCAGATACATCAGGGTTGGTTTGGCTTGATGCTTGATTTGGATCAAGAACCTCATTGTTATTTTTACTTGAATTTTGAATAATTTTATCAAGTGGGAGGTAAAGAAGGCTGTTTGACCCTTTTTGATCGATGATAATTTTACTTACTGTTGACATGATTTGCTCTTGAGTTTCTAAAAATAACCTTTTTTTAGTTACCTCAGGGGCTCTTATGTATTCAGCTAAAATCTGATCGAAACGACTAGCATTACCCAACGCTTCGTTTTCAATTGATATTTTATATCCATTTGCTTCTGCGGTGAGTCTTGAAGCGGTACCTCTTGCTTTTGGGACTATATCGTTAGCATATGCTTGACCTTCATTCTTTTGTCTTTCAAGATCCTGTTTTGCTTTAACTGCATCATCAAATGCCGCTTGAACTTGCTGAGGTGGCTGTGCATTCTGCATTGTCACACTTGTAATGTTAATACCTGTTTGGTAAAGATCAAGAATTGACTGCATTAATGATTTTGTTTTTATTGCGATCTCCTCCCTGCCCTCGTATAGAACAAAATCCATATCACTCTTTCCAACAACCTCTCTGATTGCTGTTTCAGCTGCTCCTCTCACGGAGCTCTCAACTGAACGATTGTTAAAAAGGAAATCCTCGACTGACTTCAAATTGTATTGAACTGCAAATTGAAGGTCGATAATGTTTTCATCACCCGTTAACATTAGGGACTCTTTGAGCTGTTGAGTTGCGCCCTCACCAAGTGAGCGATAGCCTACCTCGATAGTACGAACCTGCTCTTGATTCACAATTTCAACTGTTTCAATTGGATAAGGAATATGCCATCTTGGTCCGGGTTGAGTGATTCCTGTATTTTCACCAAATGTAAGGACAATCCCCCTAGAGCCTTGATCTACGATATAGAACCCAGTTGCCAACCATACAAGAAAGATGACAATAATTATTGGTAGCGGTTTTATAATTCCTGAATCTCCAGAGTTATTTGATGGTGGTTGAGAGCCATTACCATTGTTTGTGTTTTTAGGTTTTAATTTGAAAACGTTGTTGACCTTAGATTTTAGATCCTTAACTAATTCATCTAAATCAGGCGGACCATCATTATTAGCGTTTCTAATTACATTTGAAATTTTGTTTCCAACAAATCCGAATAATTTAAGCATATTTTCCGTTTCTTTGATTGATAAAATCTAGACTTCTTTCGACAATTGCTTTCTTTAAAAATTCAATCCCATCACCTTTAATAGCTGATAACTGAATTCGATTGATTTTACCATATTCATCTCTATCATATCCAGCGTTAAGCTTTATTTTATCTATTTGATTTAATACTAGTATCTGTTGAATATTATTTGCACCAATTTCGTTCAAAATTTTATCTACTTGAACAATTTGTTCCGCCTTATTTGCGTTACTTATATCCACAATATGCAAAAGTAGGTCTGCATCTGATGCCTCTTCTAATGTTGATTTGAATGCTTCAATAAGTGTCGTCGGTAATTTTTTGATAAATCCCACTGTATCCGAAATAACAAGATCATGCCCATGCTCAATAAATAATTTACGTGAGGTGGTGTCAAGCGTTGCAAATAGCTTGTCTTCAGCTAATATTTTCTCACTTGTTAGTTTATTGAACAAAGTGGACTTACCGGCATTGGTATAACCTACAATCGCAATAGTAAATACTTTTGATCTTCTTCGTGCGTTTCGTTGATTCGCTCTTTGTTTTTTAAGCTTTGTTAATTTAATTTTAAGCTGCTTTATTCTCTGCCCAAGCATTCTTCGATCGAGTTCGATTTGCTTTTCACCGGGACCACCCCTCACTCCGATGCCTCCTTTTTGCCTTTCCAGGTGGCTCCACCCTTTTGTTAACCTTGATGACAGATGGTTTAAATGAGCTAGCTCTACTTGCATTTTGCCCTCATGACTCTTTGCTCTCATAGCAAAGATAAATAAAATTAAGGCTGTCCGATCATAGACGCGCATAGAAGTCGCTTTTTCAATATTTCTCTCCTGTGAGGGTGTAAGTTCATGGTTGAAGATAATTGTCTTTATGTTTTCTGAAGTCTTGATTTGAAGTAATTCTTTTAATTTTCCAGAACTGATGAAAAATTTAGCATCAGGGAACTTTCGTTGACTCTCAACTAATTCAGCAACTTTAAAACCTGCACTGGAGGCAAGGAGTTTAAATTCACTCGTATTTTCTTTATGATCAATATCGTCAATATTAAGACTAACTAATATCGCACTTTCACCATTCTTGGGTCTTTCAAACATTTCTATGATTGAGTTATGCTCACTTTCTTGGATGGAACAATGGTTGAGATCGAATGTTTGTAGATAAGCTGCGGGGCTTGGCCATTTAAAACAATGACAGATTGATCAAACGAGTGAATGTTGCCTTGCAATTTTATTCCATTTAACAAATATATTGAGACCGAAATATTTTCTTCTATCACTTTGTTTAAAAAATTGTCCTGTAAATGCATATTAATATTTTCTTTATAGAATTTTAAAGGCAGTCGCTGACCCTAACTTTTAACTCGTCAAAGCCTAAGACAAATATTATACTCCCTATGTTAGGTGTATTAAGATTTCCTGCTAACCTCACTCGGAGTGGCATTGCAATCTCAGGAAACTTTAACCCATTTCTTTTTACAAAATCTTTTATACATTGATTAATGTCATCCTCTTGCCACTTTATGCGTTGAAGACTATTGACTAACGCTTTAATATTTTTTCTACTCACTTCATTTATATACTTTGACTCCAATTCGGTATCCCGATCAGGTTTTTTAAAAAAATAAACAATATTTTCAAAAAGTGTATTTAGGTTCGTTTCTCTATCCTTATATAAATTAAGGGCATTACGAATAATTTCGTTATTGTTGGTTGGGCAATTAATTTGCTTAAGTTTTAAAGCAGCCATTTCTGTTAACTTATCTATATCGTATTCTTTTATATACTCGCCATTCAGCCAATCCAGCTTGGCCTTATCAAACTGAGCTGATGATGATGTAACATGCGCAAAATCAAACCATTCACAAAAGCTTTCCATAGAAAACTTTTCATCATCACCATGTGACCAACCGAGTCTAGCAAGATAATTAATTAAGGATTCGGGTAGATAGCCATCTTCCTTATACTGCATAACGTTAACCGACCCATGTCTTTTTGAGAGCTTTTGACCATCTGGCCCATGGATCATTGATAGGTGTGCGTAATTTGGAATTGGAGCTTTTAAAGAATTTAGCAAATTAATCTGTCTTGGGGTGTTATTGATATGATCGTCTCCCCTGATTACATGTGATACCTCCATGTCCCAGTCATCAATAACCACACAAAAATTATAAGTTGGTGTTCCGTCTGATCTTGCAATAATAAAGTCATCTAACTCTTCATTATTAATATTAATTTCACCTTTTACTAAATCAACCCACTTAACAATGCCTGTTTTTGGATTTTTAAATCTTACTGTAGGAGCAATGTCTTTAGGAGGCTGTGGTAAGACTTTACCATGCTCCGGTCTCCAACGACCGTCGTAACGTGGCTTATCACCTTTTTTTATTTGAACATCTCTTAGAATATCAAGTTCTTCTTTGGAAGCATAACAATAGTAAGCATCCCCGCTTTCAATCATGATATTTATATATTTTTTGTATAAATCTAAGCGTTTTGTTTGATATTGTATTGTTTTATCATGTTCAAGTCCTAACCATTTCATGCCATCTAATATGGCATTGATAGCATCTTCTGAAGATCTCTCAATATCTGTATTCTCAATTCTTAATAAAAAATCGCCTTTATTTTTTTTTGCATAAGCATATGAAAATAGTGCCGTCCTAACACCACCAACATGCAGGTATCCAGTTGGGCTTGGGGCAAATCTAGTGACTACCTTCATAAAATAATCCTTTTTTTAATGAATTGAATCATGAAGAAAATAGATGATAGCGACACCAAATAATATAAATGATATTTGCTTTAAAGAATCTTTCGTATCTGTTTTCTCATGAAGGTCTGGAATAAGGTCTGATATTGCAACGTATATCATACTTGAAGCCGCTATTGCTAAAACATAAGGAACAAGGTTCTCCATAACACTTAGGATATAAAATGATAAAAGGCCGCCTAATAATGTTGCAAAACTCGATGCAACGTTCCACATATAAGCCCTAAACTTTGATAGGCCTTGATGTAAAAGTACTGAAAATATGCTCATTTCTTGAGGTAAACAATGAAGCAACATTGAAAGAGCAGTAATCAAACCAAGTTTAATATCGACCAAAAATGCACTCGCAATTAATATGCCATCAACAAAATTATGAAATAAATCACCAATAACAATAATGCCGCTATTTCCACCAGGTTTACTTTGGTTTGATTGCGTATCGCATTCAGTATGTTTATGACAATGAGAACCATGACAATGACGCCATATCAATAACTTCTCTAAAATAAAAAGTATGAGTATTCCTATCAATACCGTAAAACTTATATCATGGAAATTATCGTTTGAAGCCTCCATTGCATGAGGAATTATTTCAAGAAATGAGGCTGCTAATAGGGTCCCTACAGCTAAACTCACTAAATTGTTTGCTAAAGCTGCATTAGCATTCTTAAAAATGATACTTGCAAGAAAGAGGCTCATTAAGCCCCCAGCAAAAGAAACTGCTATGATCCAGTATAGAGCCATTGTTTATCCAAAAAAAGTAACCTATTATAGTTTGAAGTTAGAAAAGATGAAATAATTTATTTTTCCATCCATATTAAAGAGGTCATTCTCTCTTTGGAAGCATCCCTACGATATGAGTAATAATTATTAGCATTTTTATAAGTACAAAAATTCTCCGTAATGTATATTTTTTCTACACCTAATCTATGCAACTTAAGCTCAGCTACTTTAAGCATAGAAAGAAAATATTTTCCATTCTCTCCATGCCTAAATGCCTCATCAGTAGAAGCGTCATTCCCCAAGAAAATATTTCTGACATCAGCACCTACCTCAAAAAATTCTTGGCTAATATGCGGACCAATCCAAACTATAAATTTTCCTTTAGCATTAATTTTTTTTAAAGTATTCTCGATAATGCTAGATACTAGACCTCTCCAACCTGCATGAATAGCAGCAACAAAACTTCCCTCATCATCTGTAATCAGTAGGGGCATACAGTCAGCTGTTCTTATTGAGCAAACTACTTTGTTGTGTGTTGTATATGAAGCATCAGCATTACGGTCTTCGGATGGTAACTCAATAGATATATTGCTATGTGATTGATTTAACCCTGTTACTTTTTTATTGATAAATTCAATACCAAAATTAATTGATAATTTTGGTTTATTTGTATTTAAGGCGCCATTACTAAGGTTTGTATTTCTTATTGTTTGCAAGGCAAAAATATTTTTTGGGACAATCCATTCGGGCTCAAATATATTTATATTATCCATATCATCAAGCATTAAGCAGAAATTGAGCTTTCATGTCTTATTAAATCAAGAAGATTTTTCATATCTTCTGGGAGATCAATATCCCAACGCATATGCTCTTTAGTCTTTGGATGAACCAAGCCCAAAGAGCTAGAATGAAGTGCTTGTCTGGGAAAGTTAATAGTCGCCTCCTTCAAAGCTAATGATATCTCCTTTGTTGGTATGATTTTCTTCAGTCCATAGGTCTGATCTCCAACTATAGGAGATGTATTGTGACTCATATGAACTCTTATCTGATGTGTTCTTCCAGTCTCAAGCTTACACCTTAAATAGCTATGCATTATGAACCGCTCGAGAACTTCGTAATGTGTAACTGCATTCTTTCCATTATTTTTATTTATAGCCATTTTTGTTCTAACTGATGGGTGTCGCCCTATCGGAAGATCAATTGATTTATTTACAAGCACTTGACCCCAGACGATCGCCCTATACTCCCTAAAAACTTTTTTTGATTGCAATTGTTTAATAAGATTTGATTGAGTAATTTCATCTTTAGCAATCACCATCAAACCTGTTGTATCTTTATCAAGTCGATGGACAATTCCACACCTGGGTAGAGATTTATTCTTAGGAAAATTAAACAAGATTGCATTCAATATTGTGCCACTCCAATTGCCAGCTGCGGGATGAACTACCATATTTTTATCTTTATTTATTACAAATAAATTTTCATCCTCATAAATAATATTGAGTGGAATATTTTCTGCTTCAAATTGTAATATTTTTTCGTCTTGTTGTACCTCTACACTTACTCTCTCTCCACCTAGTACAATGTCTTTGGAAGAGATTTTTTTATTTTCAAGTAAAATAAAACCTGATTTAATCCATGCTTGAACTTTAGCTCTTGAATAGTTTGACATCAATTCCTGAAGTGCGATGTCTATCCTTTTTCCAGTTGATTTTTTTGGAATGATTAACTCTAATTTTTCTTGCTTCATAAGGTATAATTTACATCATCACAATCATTAATCAACCTATGAAATTACTTTCAATATTAATACTGACATTTCTTCTATCAGGTTGTTTTATTTTTGGTGACCCCGTTGAATTTGATGAAACTACTGGGCAATCGCCCCAGTGGATACTATCTAGAGGTGAGGCTTATGCAAGTAATAGTGACTGGCCTTCAGCAATTAAAGTATTAGAAAAAGGGGAGCAACGTTACCCCAATTCAAAGCTTGCTCCACAATTTAAATTAGATCTAGCTTATGCATATTATAGATTTTCTTCAGATGCTGAAGCTATTGCGATGCTCGATAAATTCATTAGGCTCTACCCCAATCACCCAACAGTTGACTATGCATTCTATTTAAAAGGAGTCGTATTGTTTGTTGATAGAGGCTTGTTTGATAAATTCACCTTACAAGATATCAGTGATCGTGATGTTGCCCCCCTTAAGCTAAGCTTTCAAGCCTTCAACATTATTGTAGATCGATACCCTGACAGTAAATACTATGACGACTCTTTAATTAGAATGACATACCTAATGAATAAAATGGCAGAAAACGAAATTCATGTAGCCAGATACTACATGAAACGTAAAGCTTATATAGCTGCACTTAATAGAGCGCAGTTTACTCTCAATGAGTATCCTCAAACCATTCATCAAGAAGAGGCTTTAATTATTATGATTAGCGCTTATGAATTTCTTGGAATAAAAGACCTTCAAAGAGATACTGAAAAAATTCTTAAATTAAATTTTCCTAATAGCCAATTTCATACTAAAGACCTTCAGGCTCAGAAGAAAGATTGGTGGAATATTTGGGATAGCCTTTACGATTAATTAGAAGCTTTTTTTTTACTCAATTTTTCTCTATATTCATTTTTAATTTTTCTTCTCGTCACAAGGCCTGTTTTCTTTGGTTTTAAATCTTTTTTGTCAAAAGGATTTTCAGAATTTTTAAATAAAACTTTGATTGGTGTACCAACTAATTGAAATGATTTTCTAAAAAAAGACTCCAAGAAGGAAATGTAATCTTTTTTTATTTCATTTAAATGATTACCATGAATAATGATTTGAGGGGGATTTAAGCCACCTTGATGCGCATATTTTAATTTTGGCCTTATACCTTTAATAATCTTAGGTGGGTGAGAAATTAAAGCATTTTCAAGAACAGAGTTAATCTGTGGCGTAGAAAGTTTTTTTTGAGATGATTGATATGCTTTTTTAATAGCTCTCATCATTTCTGAAAAGCCTCTTTTATTAATAGCTGAGATAAATACCACCTCTGCAAAATTGACAAATGAGAGTTTTCTATCTATCTGATTTTTTATTTTATCTTTTTCATAGTCATCTAATAAATCCCATTTATTAATAACTATAACCAAAGACCTTCCAGTTTCGATTACAAATGCAAGAATATGTAAATCTTGGGCTGAAAGGCCATCCTTTCCATCAATAAGTAAAACGGCAATGTTTGACTGCTCTATTGCATTTAGTGTTTTGATAATTGAAAATTTCTCTATCGTTTCAAACACCTTCCCTTTCTTTCTGATACCTGCCGTATCAGTTAAGGTATAAGTATCTTTCCCCCAAAAAAATTCTGTTGAAATTGCATCTCTTGTTGTTCCAGGTTGGTCAAAAGCAATAAATCTATCTTCCCCAAGCAAGCCATTGATGAGGGTAGACTTTCCAACATTGGGTTTACCGACTATCGATATTTTAGGATGTTTTTCATCTTCAATTTCTTCATCACCGATTTCATCAAACGTCAATAAAAAATCTTTGAGGGCTGAAATACCCTCTCCATGAGCGGAAGACAGTCTAACTAAATTTGAAAATCCGAGTGAATAAAAATCTACGAATGCTTTTTCATCCAAAATACCTTCTGCTTTGTTTACCGCAATAATTTTTGGCTTTTCATTCTTTCTTATTATGTCAGCAATATGTTCATCGGTTGGATGCAATCCTTTTCTAGAATCAACCATAAAAACAATAATGTCGCTTTCATCAATAGCTTGTTTTGTTTGAAGAGCCATTTCCTGAACAATCCCCTCTTTATTTTTTGGCTCAAACCCACCTGTATCAACTAGTATGAAGTGACTATCTTGAATTTCTAACTTCCCATAATGCCTATCTCTTGTGAGACCAGGCATATCAGCTACGATTGCATCCCTAGTTTTCGTTAAACGATTAAATAAACTTGATTTACCTACATTAGGTCTGCCAACTATGACGATACTTTTCATTTTTTTTGACCAACTAATTAATTTTTAAACTAAACCTAATAACAATTTTTTCTTTTTCTATTACCCTTATTTCTAATGTCGCCTTCATCAACATCACACATTTCGTTTGTTGAAGTTTCAATGGCCTCAGAAGCCTCAGAAGCCTCAGAAGCCTCAGAAGCCTCAGAAGCCTCAGAAGCCTCAGAAGCCTCAGAAGCCTCAGAAGCCTCTATAGTATTTTCATCGATGTCTTGTTGTACATCGATGTTATCTTTAATTATCTCTTCTGAAACATTTTTTACTTGCATATAAAAAACATTACCGTCAAGATCAATTCCTAATATTTTATTATCTCCAATAGAATGAATGTTTTTTCCTATAGGAACGCCAGATGTAATTTGAGCTCGCTCTTCAACAATACCTGTTTCGGAATTTAGGAGGTGAACATAGCCATCAAAGTCTCCAACTGCAATATGATCACCTATAATGATCGGGTTAGTTATTCTACGATATTGTAAATCAGCATTTCGCCAATTTGTTTTTCCATTTCTTTTTGAATCTAAGGAATAGATTGAATCACTCTTATGGGCTAAATATATATCAAAACCATCAAAGGTAATGTTATTAAAGCTTGAAATTTTTCGAGTCCATGTGATGCTTGCATTCGTTCTATCAATTGCTGTTAAATCACCTGATGTTGAGACTGCATAAACTTCAGAATCGTTAATTATTGGCTTGCTCAAGACATCATTTAGCCTATCAATATCTGTCGATCCTTTTACTTGAGATATATTTGCCTCCCATATAAATGCACCACTTTTTTGATGCACCGCAACTATCTTTCCAGCACCAAAACCACCATAAATAACCCCATCTGAAAAGGTTAATGCAGATGTGCCATCGAAAGCTAAGGCGGGTGATGAATGAATATATCTCCAATCTATATCTCCTTGTTTTAAATCAATTTGTAAAATTTCATAGCTAGCAAGTCTAATGTAAGCTTTTTTATTATCAATAACTGGTGTGGTTAAAACCTCACCGTCAATAAATATTTTCCAAATTGCATTACCCTCACTATCAAGGCACCAAAGATAGCTGTCTTCCGTAATAAACAGAATATTTTCAAAATCCCCACCAACACCTATCATTATCTCTTCAGAGACTTCTTTTTCCCATACAGTTTCACCTGTTTCCATTTGCATTTTTCGCAAGCTCCCATCGCTAGTAGCAGCTATGACAAATTCTTCGGAAAATATAAGATTTAGATTGTGTGCATCATTGTCACCAACCTTATTCTCCCAAATTAGCTCTATTGATGCTTTTTTTTCATAGGGTTTTATTTCAGTTGGGATGTTACTAAATTCATCTGCGAAGTATTGATCATCCATTTGATCAACGAAGTCTTCAACTGGTCCAATAAAACAACCAAATAATAGTGAGGTAAGAAATATTAGAGGAATTAACCTCATTGACTAATTGAATTTAATTTATTCTCAATTACTTTATGAAGCTCTCCTTGACCGCCAAAGTAGTTAAGGGCAAGTTCATATGATTTGATTGCATTCTCTTTGTCTCCCAAAGCGATGTAGATATCGCCTTTTAAATCATTAGCTAAACCAATGTATCCCTCAGTTATGATCTTATTTGCCACCTCAAGTGCCTCATCTAGTTTTTTTTCAACTAAATATAAATTACCCAAAAGATAATTTGCCATAGATTGAATTGATGGCTCTATATTATCACCTGAAGCCCAAATAAGTTCTTTAGCGGCAGCTGAATAATCTCCAGTCTCTACTAAAAGCTTAGAATAATAAATGCTTGCTCTGGCTGCATAAGGCGAATTGCTGAAGTCATTTTGAAGCACACCTACTTTTGATTTTATCTCATCAATATTGGCAATTTTGGATACAAGGACATCTTGGAAAAGTTGAGAAGCCTCTTCATCTCTGGACTCATTAACACTTACCAAGTATTGGTAAGTAAAAAAAGCTAATAAAAATACTGCTATTGCCGAGAATATTTTAACTTTATGTAAATTATAAAAATTCTTAAAATATTCTGATTGTTGTTCATCATTATCAAATGCCATTTATTCTAATTCCTTTTTGAGATTAATCCTGGAATAGATTGGATTAAATCTTTTGTATACTGGTTCTTCGGATTTTTGAAAATTATATCAGTTTTTCCCTCTTCGACGAGCTTTCCATGTCGCATTACCATGACATCATCTGCCACGTGTCTTACTATCCTTAAGTCATGCGTAATAAATAAATAAGTAAGTCCAAATTCACTTTGTAAATCTTTTAATAATTTTAATATCTGAGCTTGGACTGACACATCAAGTGCGGAAACAGGTTCGTCACATATAACTAATTTTGGTTCGAGGATAAGTGCTCTAGCGATACCAATTCTTTGTCGCTGACCACCTGAAAACTGATGGGGATATTTTTTTAAATCAGATGCTTTTAGTCCAACATGCTCAATGAAATTTTCAATTTTTCTTCTACGAGAATCACTATCTTGATAATTATGGATAAGAAGTGGCTCCTCCATAATTTGTAAGATGCTTAATCGTGGGTTCAGAGAGGCATAGGGGTCTTGAAAAATCATCTGAATGTCTTTTCGAACACTTTTTAGCCTTTCTCCTTCTAAGTTAAGTAAATCAATACCATTAAACTTAACACTCCCTTCATCAAGATTAACAAGGCGGACTAAACTTTTTGCAAGTGTTGATTTTCCACTACCTGATTCGCCTACAACGGCCATTGTCGTTCCTTGGTT
>Ga0209360_1001146_pt1 | contig 18567 bp, 19 predicted proteins | sample SaaInlV_130m_DNA_3_FD_184651 | JGI IMG/M metagenome (GOLD analysis project Ga0209360, IMG submission 184651) | Marine microbial communities from expanding oxygen minimum zones in the Saanich Inlet - SI037_S3LV_130m_DNA (SPAdes) (version 2) | ecosystem: Environmental > Aquatic > Marine >... | reverse complement strand
TTTCGACTTTTGGCTTGTTTGCAAGTCATTGAATAATATAACGGGACGTGGCGCAGTCTGGTAGCGCACTCGGCTGGGGGTCGAGTGGTCGGAGGTTCAAATCCTCTCGTCCCGACCATTTTTTCAGTAATTAGCAAAAATACGCGGAGTGGTCTTGGCAGGCAACAGTGAGATAACAGGGACTTTTTTTAACATCAGCTTCAACTTACTAAGTAGGAGGTATCCGCCTCCTAGAACTTGCGTTGCTGAACAAGTCATGTTCACTAGTGATTGAAACTTTCCAGACCCTGCTCGACAAAGTGCCGGATCAGATCGGAAATGCTTATCTCCATTTTATTAGCAGCTTCCTGGAGTTCTTTGAGTTCTGCGGCAGTTAGACGAAACTTTACGATTTCGCTACGTCGTTCGTGCGGCTCCAACAAATGTGCTGGCATCAGTTAGACTCCTATTATTTTTTTTAGGGTGTTTTCTTATCAAGCAATTCTATCAATTCTCTATTCTTTAAATGTAATTCTGAATTTAGGCGTTGGTTTTCCTCAAGAACGAAGATGTATTTATCACGGTAAAGCGTATCGCCATTTTTCTCATTTATGGAGGAAGTTTGAGAAGTATGTCCCTTGCATTTCCCGTACGCCAGCTGATCGATATCGATATTTAAAGTCTTGCAAATATCTTCCAACAAGGAAAACTGGCAATTCCTTCCCCTTGCTAAACGTGTATTCAGATTGGTTGGTGAGATATTGATCTTCTTCGCCAAATCAAGCTGGCTCATCCCCTGCTCACGCAAAATAGCCTTTAAGTTTGATCTTAAATCGAGGTTTGCCATTTTATTTTAATCAAAGTGAAAAAATCTTAATATAATCACTTAAAAGTAAATATATTAACACCTGTTTACCAATAATAATTCTACCATTAAATTTAATTTTTCCAGCATGGCAATACAATTTTTTAATTTACGCGATTCCCTCAATAGTGAGATTCCAGTGGCGCATGGCATACGAATGCATACGAATGACAACGAATGGAAAAACTAGGTGATTGTTAGTGTTATATTTAAACGTGTTAGACTGGAGGGTAAAACGCTGGGGGTCGAGTGGTCGGAGGTTCAAATCCTCTCGTCCCGACCATTTTTTCAAAGAACTTAAAAGTTTGCCAAAAAAAGTGCCGCCTGAACAAAGTATCGCACAAAAAGATTATGAAACTCTTCAGTTAAAACCTGGGGCATCCCTCGATAGCATCAAAAATGCCTACAAGACACTTGTCAAGGTATGGCATCCTGACCTTTTCCCCTCCGATCAGCCAAAAGCTCAAGAAAAAGCTCATAGGATGTTTCGTCTTTTCACTGAAACCTATAGTCGATTAGTTAAATATCACGATGAATTTCAAAGAAGTAATTCTTCGGAAACATATCAAGAATCATCACCCTATAGTGATCACCGGGAACCATCACATTGGGAAAGTGATGATATGCAACCTACCCAGACTATTGAAATGGTCGATAAGAAATGGCCCGATGGAACAAAATACGAAGGCATGTCTCTAGATGGACAGTTTCATGGACGAGGTATTTATACTTACCCAAATGGAGACGTGTATGTCGGAGAATTTCGGTTCGGGAAAATACAAGGAGAAGGACAGTTTAGTTTTACAAATGGTGATAAATATGAAGGTTCGGTTTCTGAAAACAAAATGCACGGCAAAGGAAAAATGACATTCTCCACCGGTGGACATTATATGGGTTATTTTTCTAATAACCAGTTTCATGGAGAAGGCGTACTAGCAACTCCTGAAAAAGTACGCGTGGGAAACTGGGATCGTGGAATATTTACAAATTAATTTCTATATAAAAATAAGATGAGACCGAGTGTCTTCCCGAAGCGCCGAGGTAGCATTCTCAATAAAACTCCATCAAACCGGATAAGCAAAAGACAGGACATTTAAAAGACATAAACCTAAAGAATAAGCGGGAGTAGCTCAGTTGGTAGAGTGTCAGCTTCCCAAGCTGAATGTCGCGGGTTCGAGTCCCGTCTCCCGCTCCACTGTTCAATGACTTACTGGTTTTTTAAAATCCCATTATTAGGTTTGCATACCATTTGTATTAGGTGAACAAAATAATAAAGTTGTTTTATTTATCTTATAAAATTCAGTTGGTCACCTATTTGATCTACCTCTTACAACGTGATTACTTTTGAGTTTCAAATCAAGTTCTGTAAGTACCCCGCTTTGCTTTTTCACTCCAATAATTTGGAACCTTGTCATTATTTGATTTGCTGTCTAGTTCTGCATCTAACATTATGACATTGTGCTTTACTTTTATGAGGTGTAAACGCCCCCCTTAACCAATCTCCAGATGTAACCATTAGTTACATTTCTATGATGTATTTACTTTGACTTCAATACTCTTCTGATTTTATTCATAATTATATTTGTTGTCTCATATTGATTATTCATTTTGAGATATTGTGGTTAGTCCTTAAGTACGCTAACTCCCGTGTCAAAAACCTGGCTGTTTTTCGCCCGCTCCGACCCTCAGATGGTCTAACCGACCAAGTACCTTAAACAATTTTTTTAAAGGTGTTACAAAACCTTACCTATTAGATATTACCAATTATATCGATAGAAAAATTTCTGGAACGTAATTTGCACTGACAATAGAGCATAAAGATAAAAACAATTAAGGAGTTAACAATGTTTTTCACATTCGAACAAAAACCAAGATTTACAAATTGTCCTCATTGTGAGTCAACTGACACATTTCTATCTGCATTTAACAAAGCTAGGTACTGTGTAAGCTGCCACAAACTGTATTACAGGACAGATGAAGCTCGTTTGAGAGAACAAAAAATGGATGAAGCTCAGTGGACTGTGTAACCATCTAACGCAAACGTGAAAGTATTATTCTCCTAATGATATAGAACCTTTATGGCGATAAGGGAGCATGTCTAGTAAAACAACTGTAAATAAAAAAAAAGAATTTCTAACACCAATCGACAAAACACTATTCAACGAAAAACATAAATCAGTCCGTAACCATTATGGAAAGTATACAGATAAAATCCTTGAGGTTACTGGAGGTAGAATTCTTTATGGCTATGATGAATTCAACAAGAGTTAAGCTCTCCCCTTTGCTTTCATCAAATGAGAACCCAGCACCCCTTTAAACAGAATCGAGTACCATGTTTTGATTTTCTTGTTAAATATTTTTGCCATGGCTTGTCGCTCAAACTCTATTGGTAATGAAGCTCCATGAACCGCTTCATTTCTTCTTGTGTTATGTTTTGATTTCATAAAGACCAATGCTTGCCTGAATTTCTTCCACCCCCTTCAACAAGTCCAGGTAACGTCTTGCGTTTTTCTGGGTCAACATTTAGGTGAATAAAGTTCCCTGAATGCTCACCCCCTATTCCAATTCGCCTGAAAAGTTTAATTTCGACATAAATCATTTCATAACGTGCTTTAGAAGTTGTGCGCGCTATGCTCACAGCAAGTCCACCCCATCTTAATTAGGTATGCGACTCAAAACTAAACTGCTTTTGATATTCAAATTAAATGCTTGGCAAGGAACTCCACTAATGATTATCATTGACTTGCTAAGAACGTCACGAATCTGTTGTAGTTTTTCAAGCAACTTAGAGTTGACCCAACTAGCACAACACCCAAAGGAGCATTAGGTTTCATAGCGTGAAAAGTTTTTTGATGAATCGCCCAAAAGTGTTACAGTAAACGTTATGAATTCATCCTTAGTCATTCACCCTAGCGACCCTCTAAACCCAAAAGATTCACCCTACCAAACATTTGGGTGTCGGCATCAAAATCCAGATAACTGCTCAAGCAACTCTATGGAAAATTCCTGCGCATTTGTTACAACCAAGAATATTTGCAAAAAACCACCTAATGGTTGGGCTAGGCAATATGAAAATTTATTGGTGCTTGCCGATATAACAAATCACATTAAATAAAAAACCCAAAAACCCCCGAAGGAATTATATAGAAGCATTGCATTTTATACCTGGGGAAAATTTCCTTTAAACCATCCATGGTGCTATAATAATTATTATGAATATATCCTTAGTCATTGGACCCAGTGCCCCTCTAAACTCCCAAGATTCACCCTGCCAAACCTATGGTTGTCGACATCAGAACCCTGACAATTGCAAAAAAAATTCAATTCAAGGTACCTGTGCCTTTGTCAGGGAAGACAATATTTGCTTAAAACCCCCTGCACGTTGGGCGAAGCAATATGAAAGATTATCGAATAACACTTGAAATAATAATTCCTCCGAAACAAAAAAAACCGAAAAAACCCCAAAAGGGATTAATCGGCTTTTACATATAGTTAAACAGCTATTAAAACGCTATCAACAACTTTGCTACGTTGTAAGATTTCATAACTATGCGTAGAGACATTCACCTTCAAACGATGAGTGTCGCGAGTTAGAATCTCGACTTCCACTCCACACGCATAAATCCAATTTATTTTTTAAGTTATTTACAATCAGAGCTTTTCTCGCCTGAGGATGTTTTTGTTTTACACAAAATGGCGATATCAAGATTTTCGTTAATTTCAAACTTAATAACCGCATCAGTAAGGTTAGCCTCGCTTAAGTTTGCCCCTCTTAATTTTGTCCATTCAAGTTTTGCATTCCGCAAATCTGCCCCAAAAAAGTTTGCTTTACGCAGGTCTGCTCCATTTAAATTTGCTCCTCTCAAGTCAGCTCGTTTAAGTTTTGCATATTTCAAGTCGGATCCGCTCAAATTTACTCCTCGTAAATCTGCCCCATTTAAGTTTGCCCCACTCAGGTTAACTCCTGCCACATTACCATTTGATAGATTGGAATCAGCCAAGTTGGCATTTTTTAGATTTGCCTTAAACAAATTTGCACCACTCAGATCAGCTTGACTAAGATTTGCTGACTTCAGGTTTTTCCCACTAAGATCAACCCCACTTAAAATACATTTGGGGCAACGACCTAGTGCAATAAGTTTTTTCACAGCATTATGTCCAAATGCATTACAACCGGTGTTGTCTTCACCCCAGGGGGTCTTTGTCTTACACAAAATAGCGACTTTCAGGCTTTCTTTTGAAAATTTGGCGCTCACAATGTTAGCATCACTAAATTTTGTACCACTAAGATCCGCCCACTTTAGATTCACATCTCGCAAGTCAGCCCCACTAAAATTTGCTCCGCTTAAATTTGCTCCGCTTAAGTCTGCCCTGCTGAGATATGTAGACTTGAGACTTGCGTTTCGCAGATCTGCCCTGCGCATATTTGCACCACTTAGATTTGCCTCATTCAAATTAGCACTAACCATTATCGCATTATTCAAGTTCACATTGACAAGTTGTGCTTCAGCAAGGTTTGCTCCACTCAGGTCTGCTCGACTCAAATCTGCCCCACTTAGGTCTGCCCATTTCAAGTACGCTGTTTTTAAATCGACACCGCTAAGAACACACTTGGGACAACTCCCAAACTCTAATAATTTTTTAACTAAATCAATGCCGAATGAGTAGGAAGAGAAACAGACTGTGAGTAGCGTAGAAATAAGAAGTGTCGAAATAAATTTCTTCATAGCCTTTTCCCAAGCTTGCTCTTCGGGGTAATAGTATTTGGAAAGCAACCTGCCATCCCTTTCTATTTTTCCAAAGAAGTGAAAAAAAAAACAATCAAAACATGCTAAAATAAATTATCTCAAATAAAAATTTTACTTTATAGGCTTTAAGTCATGCCAATTACTATTTATCACAATCCAAAATGCTCTAAATCCAGACAAACTTTAGAACTATTAGTCAAACAAGGTATCAAACCCCTTATCAAGGAATATCTTAAAATCCCGCCCACTGCAGATACAATTAAAGAAATTTTAAATAAATTGGGTTATAGACCACGAGATTTGATGCGTAAGAAAGAGGACGCCTACGCCGAGCACAACCTAGACAACCCGGCTCTGTCTGATGATGATTTGGTCGGGTTAATGGTCAAGCACCCTATTCTAATTGAACGCCCAATAGTACTAGCTAACGAAAAAGCTGCTATCGGACGTCCCCCAGAAAAAGTCTTAGAAATTTTTTAATCAAAATTCAAAATCAAAAAAAACTAATCTAATCGGTTTTTACAGGATGCCAAGTTAAAAAAAGAAAAAACAACTACAACTCTAAAGGCAAATATAACCATTTTAAAAATCCAGACCCAACGCTAATTATAGGCAGCATTGAGAAAGCTACTACTTCTCAATCAACACACGGCATGAGAGAAAAAATAAACAAAAAAACCTATACCGAAAGCAACCTCCTCTAAATTCCCTACTTAGTTAGAAGGTGCTCCACCATCATTTTTTTGTTCAGACTTTGAATCAGTCTTATCTTTTCCGTATTTACCGTAGTCGTAATCACAACCGAGTGATACAAACAAAGTCAGGGCAACGATAAAAATCATTAATATTTTCACAGAAAAAACTCCATTGAAATTAATAATATTCTAAATATACATTTAACCCCATCAATCAATCAACAAATATTACACACAGAGAAATCTCTCTTTAAAAAAAAGAATACACCCAACTCTTTAATCGAAAAAATAAAATTTAGATGAAAATAAATTGTGTGCTTCTGGAAAATAATGTAACATGCCTTTTTTCTTCTATATCACCTTAGACACACAACTATCCCCATATTAATAAGAATTCTATCCTGACACTTACAAACAAGGACTCACTGTGATTAAAAAAAATAAAGTTGTAAGCATTGCCTATTGTTTAAAGAACACAAAAGGCGAAGAACTAGATCAAGCTGGCGCAGACAAACCGTTAGAATATCTCCATGGCTGTGGAAACATTGTCCCAGGCTTAGAAAATGCCCTAGATGGGCTAAAAGTTGGAAATAAAAAAGATGTGACCGTAAAACCTGAAGATGGGTACGGAGAAATTTTGACTGACCTTAAAATGGAAGTAGAGCGTCAAGCGTTTCCAACTGACCAGAAAATTGATCCAGGAATGCAGTTTATGGGCGAACTCAAGGACGGGAAGAAACACCCGTTCAACGTAGTCGAAGTAAAGGATGGTAAAGTACGCGTTGATGGCAATCACCCGCTAGCGGGACAAACTCTCCAATTTTCTGTAGAAATTATAAAAATTAGAGACGCTACATCTGAGGAACTAAAGCATGGCCATGCCCATGGTGAAGGCGGTCATCACCATTAATAAGCCTTCAAAACATCTGGTTATTTTCCAGCTAAAGAATACTAAGGTGTTACCTTGAAGATACATTTATTTTTCTCCGAAAATAAATGCGGAACCAATATGCCAAGCGAATGATAAAAAAACTACTACGATACCAAAGAAGACCAATCGTCGATTAATTTTTTCTCGACGCTCATTTTCTTCAGTCTCTAACTGTTTTGAGTCGACCATCTTTCAATATCTCTAAACCAGCAAATCCCCTATTGACCAACAAAACCAAATCAGTAGATAATAAATGAGTAAATTATAAATCAAGTGAGCTTGTTCTCATAAAAAAGTTATGGGTTTTTGGATAAAAATTGCTTTCAAGTTTCTCTGCCTGGCAATCCTTTTTAATTTAATGTTTGTCAATATAGGCTTTACGCAAGCACCCCCCGCTGAAGAAGAAGAGTTCAATGACTTAGGTTTTATCGCCTATGCTAAAGACTATAAAGTAGCTCCTGAATTTGACCATATTATTTTCCGTATCAAGAACCAATCTACACTTACAATCGATAAAATTTACGCTTGGGTGTACCATGTCTCAGAAGACGAAGAAGGGAATCCTCTGGTTTTGAGTTTGGTCAATAACCCGCATAGAGGAGGCGTAATCATAAAGGGTAACCCGCACCGCCCTGGAGATATAGCTGAATGGCGGTTCCCATTATTTAAGGCACTGACTGCAAAAAAAGTTGGAAAGACGTATACCTTGCGCATTTCCCATAAAGGTATCTTCTATACTCAAGTAGAACCTCCCGCCAAACCTCAAAAATAACATTGACAAAAATGATTCAGAACAGTTGTCATCGAAAAATATTTAGTAAAGAACAAAGAAGAGCTTTAGTCTGATGTTTTTGTCAATAAAGAGCGACTTGATATCGACAGTTTATTGCCAGTAACAATAATCGTTTATTCTAAGTGAACAAATGATATCAAGCATGATTCCGAAGCATAAGCTCTTTGGGATGTGGATTCAGGTATACCTGGCCAAGTAAACATTCAATATTGTGTTTTTTTACTTGATAGCAAATTAACGTTACGGGATCAACTAGAGGAAGAAATTCTCTACCATAGTTCTCAATGACTGACAAAATATTCTTTTTTTCTTCTTTTGTGAGAACTTGCTTTAATAACCTTACTATTTGAAGTAACACCACCATATTTTTCTTCGGAGTAGATTTATAGCTCAGTGCTTCCATGAATAATTTACTATAGCGAGAGCAAACCTCTGCCTTTTTTATTTTTTTCGAACTAGCTACCAATTGCTCCATAGCATCGCACTTTTTTCTGCTATGAGACAAAATTAAAAATTTGTGACTTGCATGGAACCTAACTAAAGAGCTAATAGAGAAAGAATTCTTAACCAGAGATTGAAGCCTGTGGAAGCAAAAAATTCTAACAATAAAGTTTTCACGGGTCGCCTGATCGTGCAACCTTCCTTCATCTTCAACAGGGACTAATGGAAAAGCCTTAATAAATGAACTCGCAAACATTCCAGACCCTTGCCTCATCCTGCTACTGCTAAACTCAGAATAAATTGGAACTTTTCCTATTCCACATGAAGGCGAATCACTCTTAAACACATAACCACAAATACTTTCCTTTCTAAGTTCACTGATTCTACCTTTCTTGTAACGAGTCATCTTTTTTGTCCAGTCAGTCCGACTCCCCTTACTTATCATTTTCTGTTTTTCCAAGGTTCCATAAAGAGAAACAGTTTCTCTAGGAACACTCATTCCAGCATCAACCTCAGGGCAAATAGACACACAATCAAAACAAGAACCCAAGACCTCTAGAACATACCGGTCTTGCTTGTGGTCTCCATTCCATCGCACTTTCTCCCCTAACAGGCAACTACTCACACCGATTTTAATTTTTTCTTCTAATAACCCCATTAACTCCCCTTGCTTAACCAAGCGGTTTAAACGTATTGAATAGTTTTAGCATAAGCCAAATATAATAATTTTATTTGTTTAGCCTTCCACCATTTACACATTTACCCAAGATAAAACCGGTGTCTTTAAACCAAAGTTTATTTATCTCTTAAACTAAACGACGATCAAAGTTTTGCTGTAAATTTAAGCATCCAACATATATTGCGATCTATATTTAAGCGTTATTGCTTCTCATTAAAGTTTAATCGTGGCTAAGTTTATTGTTTTATTGAGTTTATTGTTATTTTTTAAGTTGGCATAAAAATTGAAAGTAACTTCTGTAAAGGTGATTGGGTTTTCTAAATATTAAGAAAAGGTCATGGCGCATGAAAGAAAAATTAGTCTTGGTTGGAAATGGCATGGCGGGTATTCGCACACTAGAAGAGTTGATTAATATTGCTCCTGACTTATACGATATCACCGTATTTGGAAATGAACCCTGCGGAAACTATAACCGAATTCTATTATCCCCCGTGTTGGCAGGAGAAAAAAATATTGAAGACATTATGCTAAATGAAAAGTCCTGGTATGAAGAAAACGGCATAAAACTTTATACAGATAAGATGGTAGTTAAGGTTGATCGCCGCAACCGCGAGGTGGTTTCGGAAGACGGCACTACGGAAAAGTACGACCGACTGCTACTTGCCACGGGTTCGGACCCAATTATTCTCCCTATCCCAGGAAATGACCTCAAGGGCGTAGTTAGTTTTCGCAACATTCGTGATGTGCATACGATGCTTGAGATCTCTGCAACACACAAACAAGCCTTAGTAATCGGAGGCGGTCTTCTGGGTCTGGAAGCAGCCAACGCCCTTAAACAACAAGGGATGTACGTTACCGTCGTCCACCTTGTCGATTCTCTGATGGAACGGCAGCTCGATTCAGAGGCTGCAGACATGTTAAAGCGTGACCTCGAAAAACGCGGCATTCAGTTTTTAATGGAAACCTCGACTGAGGCTATTCTTGGGGAAGAAAAAGTAAGGGGAGTACGCTTCAAAGGAGGATTGGAAATCGCAGCGGATCTAGTTGTTATGGCTGTGGGGATTCGCCCTAATATTAGTTTGGCTAAAGATGCCAACATTTACTGCGAACGCGGGATAGTGGTCAACGATACTATGCAATCCTACGACGGAAGAATATATGCCGTTGGCGAATGTGTTCAGCATAAAGGCCAAGTTTATGGATTGGTGGCTCCTCTGTTCAATCAAGCTAAGGTATGCGCTAACCAATTAGCCCAGTTGGGTCATACCTATTATAAAGGATCCGTCACATTTGCTAAGTTGAAGGTTACAGGCATTGACTTATTTTCAACGGGAGATTTTATTGGCGATAAAACAACAGAGAGCATCGTCATGAAAGACATTGCAAAAGGAGTTTATAAAAAAATTATATTGAAAAAAAATCGTATTCTTGGGGCCGTCATGTTTGGAGATACAACAAATGGCTCCTGGTACTATGAACTATTGAGAGACCAAACTGATATCAGCCACATGCGTGACCAACTGCTTTATGGGCAATCCCATTTGGGTGATGCCGGGCGTGGTGGAGCCAAGTCAGTGGCAGAAATGGAAGACAGTTCAGAAGTATGCGGCTGTAACGGTGTGCGTAAGGGAGACATAGTAAAAGCAATCACCTCTAAGGGATTGTTCACCTTGGACGAAGTTCGCTGCGACACCAAAGCCTCCGCTTCCTGCGGATCTTGCACGGGTCTTGTCGAACAGATTCTTGCCTTTACGTTAGGTGGTGATTACTCAGAATCTCCGAAAGTAAAACCTCTTTGCAAGTGCACCGACTACACCCACGATGAAATTCGACAAACTATAAAAAACAAAAAAATTCTTAGCATCCATGCTGTCATGGATTACTTGGAATACAACACACCGGATGGATGCCATGTTTGCCGACCAGCCATAAACTACTACTTGCTCTGTGCATCGCCTGGAGAGGTGCTAGATGATCCGCGGTCCCGGTTTGTTAACGAACGTGTACACGCCAATATTCAGCAAGATGGAACCTATTCTGTGATTCCGCGTATTTGGGGTGGCGTAGCAACAGCTGGAGAGTTGCGAGCTATCGCAAGCGTTGCAGAAAAGTTTTCGGTCTCTACGATCAAAATTACTGGTGGGCAACGCATTGGACTCTACGGAATTAAAAAAGAAGATCTTCCCCGGGTTTGGGAAGAGTTGAACAAAGCAGGTCTCGTTTCGGGTTATGCCTATGGCAAATCCTTACGCACGGTTAAAACCTGCGTGGGTAAGGAATGGTGTCGCTTTGGCACCCAACTGGCCATCAAGATGGGAATTCGGTTGGAAAAACTGATTTGGGGTTCTTGGATGCCTCACAAATTTAAAATGGCCGTGTCTGGTTGCCCACGTAACTGCGCTGAGGCTACCATTAAGGACCTTGGCATTGTTGCAGTAGATTCTGGATGGGAGCTACACGTCGGAGGAAATGCTGGTATTAAGGTTCGCGCCACTGACCTCCTCTGCAAAGTAGATACGGAAGACGAAGTACTTGAGTACGGCTGCGCTTACATTCAGCTATACCGTGAGGAAGCTAATTATGGAGAACGAACTGCTCCTTGGATGGAGCGAACAGGTTTTTCTTATGTAAAACAGTCAGTGGTAGAGAACGCAGAAAACCGTAAGGCCCTGTTTGAACGTTTCAAAGAATCACAGAAACATTCTCAGGGAGATCCATGGGCTAAGCGCACCGGCAGTGATGGAATCGAACAACACGAATTCGTTCTGGTGGAAGGGAGCGCATCACATGGATGACTGGATAAAGGTATGTAACTTAGAAGATATTCCGCCATTGGGAACAAGGGTGGTTCGTAATGATGGCAATGATATTGCGTTGTTCCGTACTAATCAGAATGAGGTATTCGCACTGCGCGATCGCTGTCCTCATAAGAAGGGGCCTCTTTCGCAAGGCATCGTACACGGCAAGCGAGTCACCTGCCCCTTGCATAACTTCGTCATAGATCTAACTGATGGTAAGGCAATTGCCCCAGATGAGGGTTGTACAGCCGTTTATCCGGTTAAGGTTGAAGGAAGTAGCATCCTGATTATTTTTCAAGAACGCACTAATCCAGAATAATAAAAATTATTTAAATATTTTTATGAGTATTTTTAAAAGGAGTGTTTGTCATGTTTAAAAGTGAAATGCAAAAAATAGCAGACTCCTCCGTGAAGAAGGTTGAGTTCATGAAAAAGTCCCCTTTAGGCTACCTTCTCTTGTCTGCACTAGCCGGAATCTATCTCGGGTTTGGCATAACTTTGATTTTTTCAATTGGTGGCCCGATTGCTGCTGCAGGTGGAGGAGGATATTTAAAACTAGTCATGGGCGCCTCTTTTGGTGTTGCGCTAAGCCTGGTCATATTTGCTGGGTCAGAATTGTTTACTGGAAATAATATGATTTTTGCGATTAGCCGGCTAGCAAAGCGAGTGGGCATAGGACCCATTATCATGTTGTTCACCATGTGTTTTATAGGCAATTTAATCGGTTCGATATTTCTCGGTTGGTTGGTCGTCGAAGGTGGCAGTTTAACCGAAGCTGCACAAGTTTTAGTTCTTAAAGCCGCAGGAATGAAAATGTCTCTTAGTGCAAAGGAAGCTTTTCTAAGAGGAATATTATGCAATTGGCTGGTTTGTTTAGCGGTATGGATTTCTTTGCGTACACAGAGCGAAACCGCCAAACTGATCATGATTTTCTGGTGCCTGTTTGCTTTCATTGGCAGTGGATTCGAACACAGTATCGCGAACCAAAGCCTTTTGGGTATGGCGATGTTTCTGCCACATGGCGTAGAAATTTCCCTTTCAGGGTTCATCCATAACCAGATATTTGTCACACTTGGTAATTTGGTGGGAGGAGGTGCTTTTGTGGGCATGGTGTACTGGTTAGCCACACCAAGTTTAAGAATAGAGGCAGGAGCCACGCTGGAGGGCAAAGCAATGACGGATGTAAAAAATAATTGAGGTGTCAGTCATTGAGGGATATTTCGATGATTTAACTTGGGGAAGATAAGTTTTGGAAGGTCCCGCATGGTTTTTCCCTTGCTAATTACCCAAGGAGAAAAAGCTTAAAGAAGAGGCCCGAAGTTTATTTATTGCTCAAATAAAGTGCAATTTATTTTTATAAAAAAATATTTTTTTGAAAGTTAAATTATTTACTTCGAATAAATTCTTATAAATCAATAGGTTTTAATAAAGAAATGTGAAGATGCTCTGTTCGGCACAATTTTTGGATATGGAAGACTATTGAGAACAGTATTCAGAGCGTTTTTCAACATGAGGTCCACCAGTTAGGTATTTCTAATCTTGTTTTGAACAAACCATTTAATAGGGAAGTAAGTTATGAAAAAAGTAGAAGCCATCATCAAACCATTCAAACTGGACGAAGTTAAGGACAAGCTAAATGAGCTAGGGATCCAGGGAATTACAGTGACCGAAGTCAAGGGATTTGGACGCCAAAAAGGTCATACGGAACTATATCGTGGTGCCGAATATGTCGTTGATTTCCTCCCAAAAATTAAAATGGAAATTGTCATCGCCGATGACCGACTGGAAGAAGTGGTAAACGCAATCACTAAGGCCGCACAGACTGGACGAATTGGTGACGGGAAAATCTTTATTAGCAACCTTGAAGATACTATCCGAATTCGCACGGCTGAACGAGGTGAGGACGCTATTTAATTATTTGGATACGTACATTTTCTAAGTTTCTGCAAAAACGCGGAGGCACCATAAATATAATTTAACAATTCAATCTTCTTTAGGAGTTGGGTCCATGCAAATCAACTTTCCAGACGACCAATCTAAGTCTAAACATATATGGAGGGTGGTAGGCCTCCTGTTTTTTCTATTAGCCTTACTGCCTTCTCCGGCAATGGCCGAAGAAGTACCCACTCTAAACTCAGGGGACACCGCCTGGATGTTAACAGCAACCGCTTTGGTTTTATTTATGACCATTCCCGGTCTGTCGCTATTCTATGCGGGCATGGTGCGAAGCAAAAATGTTCTGTCAGTACTAATGCAATGTTTTGCTATCACATCGCTGATGACCGTATTATGGGTTCTTTATGCCTACAGCATTGCATTTGGTGGTGATGGTCCTTTTTGGGGTGGTCTAAGTAAAGTATTTCTTAAAGGGGTTGGTGTCGACTCACTCAGCGGATCCATTCCAGAAACTGTTTTCATGACATTCCAGATGACATTTGCCGTGATCACACCGGCCTTGATAGTAGGAGCTTTCGCTGAGCGTATGAAGTTCTCGGCTATGCTCATCTTCATGACAATCTGGGTGACAGTCGTATACGCACCGATCTGTCATTGGGTATGGGGAAGTGGTGGTTGGCTCGGCAATAAAGGTATTCTCGATTTTGCTGGGGGCACAGTTGTCCATATCAATGCCGGTATGGCTGGTTTGGTGGCTGCAATCATTCTTGGCAAACGCAAAGGGTATCCGACCACACACATGCCACCACACAACCTCGGTTATACTCTGATGGGTGCTTCCATGTTGTGGGTTGGTTGGTTTGGGTTTAACGCTGGTAGTGAATTGGCAGCTGATGGAGTTGCCGGAATGGCAATGGCTGTAACTCAAATCGCTACAGCCGCGGCAGCCCTTGGCTGGATGTTCATCGAATGGGCAAAACATGGGAAACCCAGTGTTCTTGGAATTGCCTCCGGTGCGGTTGCAGGTTTGGTAGCCATAACCCCGGCTTCCGGTGCTGTAGGCCCTATGGGTGCCTTAGCGATTGGATTTGCCTCAGGGGCTGGCTGCTTCTTCGCATCCACGGTGATTAAACACGCTTTGGGTTATGACGACTCGTTAGATGTATTCGGTATTCATGCCGTGGGCGGTATCATTGGTGCAATTTTAACTGGTGTATTCTGTGCCGAAAGCCTTGGTGGCGCTGGCTTTGGTGGCGACATCACGAGTATCAGCGGGCAAGTCTCAGTGCAGTTCATCGGTGTCGCCGCAACCTTGATCTATACCGGAGTCGTAAGTGCTATCATTTTAAAAGTTCTCGATGGGGTTATGGGCATACGCGTTTCGGAAGACGAAGAGACCGAAGGCTTGGATCTCTCTCTCCATAACGAGCGCGGTTATATCATCTCTAACTAAGCTTTTAGGTAGATATGGATATAAACAAGATCATTAATTCATAAAAGTGCAGGAGGTAATTAGAATGACGCCCAAAGAGGTATTGGATTTAGCGAAGAAAAATGAAGTTAAAATTGTGGATATTAAGTTCACGGATTTGCTGGGTACCTGGCAGCATTTTTCTGTACCCACAAGCGAACTTGAGGAAAGTTTATTTGAAGACGGCCTTGGGTTTGATGGTTCGAGTGTTAGAGGATGGCAGGCAATCAATAACAGTGACATGATCGTAATACCGGATCCTACAACCGCGATGATGGATCCTTTTATGCATGTTCCTACACTAAGCTTGATATGCAATATTTCTGATCCCATCACCAAGGAAAAATATTCAAGGGATCCTAGGAATGTTGCTCAAAAAGCGGAGGCCTACCTCAAGTCAACAGGACTTGGGGACACGGGATATTTCGGACCGGAAGCCGAGTTTTTTATTTTCGATGATGTGAGATATCAAAATGATTCCAATCAGGCTTTTTATGCGGTGGATTCCGAGGAGGGAATATGGAATTCCGGGAATTCTGGCAGAGATGAAGAGCCAAATCTGGGTTATAAACCTCGCCATAAAGAAGGCTATTTCCCCACATCTCCAACTGATAGCTTGCAGGATATTCGTAGTGAGATGCTGCTTACCATGGAAGAAGTTGGGATTGAAATGGAATGTCACCACCATGAAGTAGCCACCGCTGGGCAATGTGAAATTGATATGCGTTTTGCACCCTTGGTAAAATGTGCAGACAACTTAATGTGGTACAAGTACATCGTTAAAAATATAGCTAAGCGTCACGGTAAGACCGCGACATTTATGCCGAAGCCTTTATTTGGTGATAACGGAACCGGAATGCATGTGCACCAGAGTATCTGGAAAGGTGGTAAACCCCTTTTTGCCGGGGACGGCTACTCAGGTTTTAGTGAAATGGGGTTGCATTATATCGGCGGAATATTGAAACATGCCCGAGCAATTTGTGCTTTTACAGGACCCACTACCAATTCATATAAAAGATTGGTTCCAGGTTTCGAGGCGCCTGTCAATCTTGCTTATTCAAGTCGTAATCGAAGTGCTGCCGTTCGAATTCCCATGTATTCCCAGAGCCCCAAAGCAAAAAGAATGGAAGCCCGTTTTCCTGATCCTTCTGCAAACGGATACTTGGCTTTTGCTGTTATGCTCATGGCTGGATTGGATGGTATTGAAAACAAAATTGATCCTGGTGAACCGATGGATAAGGATATATACGCAATGGGTAAAGAGGAACTTGCTAATATTCCTACTCTACCAGGTTCACTGGATGAAGCGTTGGAGGCACTTGAGTCAGATCACGATTTTATGCTCAAAGGAGATGTCTTCACTCAGGACCTTATTGATACATGGATTGATTACAAGCGTGAGAATGAAGTAGACCAATTACGGTTACGTCCACACCCTTATGAACTTTACATGTATTACGATGTTTAAATCTTTTAATCCAAAAATTCACATTGAAAACATTTATCGAGGTATGCCACTATACCTCCGGTATTATTGGACCACCGCTCAAGCGACGCCGCAGAAATCATTTGCACTGCAATTTTAAGAGGAGATAGTGATGATGTTAGTAAACCGTTTTTTAAAAAGCGTTCTTAGTCTTGCTGTTATAAGTGGGCTTTTGATTGGTGGATCCACAACAGTGAATGCCGATGAGGGCCTAGGTAGTTTTTCGGCAAATGTGGGTATCTTTAGTGAATACAGTTTTCGTGGAATCGACCAGAGCGGTGAAGAAGCAGCTATACAGGGTGGCTTTGATTGGGCTCATAATTCAGGGTTTTATCTTGGCACCTGGGGTTCTAATGTTGATTTTAATGATGATGAATCAGTCTCTGAGTTTGACTTTTATGGTGGGTTTTCAAAGGAACTTTCTAACGGTGTCAGTATAGACCTTTCTTTGATCGGTTATACCTATCCCGGTGCTTATGATAGTTCAAACTATGATTTCATGGAATATGCCATTGGTTTAGGAAAATCCATAGGACCTGTAGCTCTTTCCTTCGCAGTTAATTACTCAGACGAGTTCTTTGGTGAATCAGGAGATGCGACTTATGTACAGGGGGGATTGGATTACGAGTTGCCTCAAGGAGTGACCCTAAGTGCACACGTGGGGCATCAGTCGATAGACTTGGAAACAGTCTATGGTGCCCCTGATTACGTTGATTACAGCGTGGGCGGATCCTACACTTTAAAGAGTTTTGATCTGAGCGTGACATACGTTGATACAGATGTTGATGACAATTGGAACTCAACAGATCAGTCAGGAAAAGAAGGTAGAGCAATATTTGGCGTATCAAGAAGTTTCTAAAACCTAAAACAGATTTGAGTAACGTTATAAATATTTACTGTTTATAAAAACACCCTCTGGCTATCTTTCCAGAGGGTGTTTTTGCTTAAAAAAGCACGGCAACAACCCTCACCCGTGACCAGATAATTCCACCAGTCAACCCCTTCCTTCTTATACTTTTTTTATACTAAAATTTGCCATATCATTAGATTTGTAGTTAAATTTGCCACGATATTTAATTGTTATGAACTTCTCAAAAGTAAGAGGTCTTTCATTACCGTTAATAAATAATTTTAAATTTGATCGCTGGCACTTTTTTCAACTAATTATAATTTAAAAAGAGAATAGATAATATTGAAACAACTCTATTAAAAATTAAGTAGTTTTTTTTACTCTCGCTCGAGAAGGGACCTATCATTATGAAGAAAATAGAAGCCATCATTAAACCATTTAAACTGGATGAGGTTAAAGACAAGCTGCACGATTTAGGGATACAGGGAATCACGGTGACCGAAGTAAAAGGATTTGGTCGTCAAAAGGGCCACACCGAGCTCTACCGCGGTGCCGAATATGTCGTTGATTTCCTCCCTAAAATTAAAATGGAAATTGTTATCGCCGACTCTCAGGTAGAAGATGTCGTTAATGGCATAGTTAAAGCTGCGCAAACTGGACGAATCGGTGATGGGAAAATCTTTATCACTAATATTGAAGAGGTTGTCCGCATTCGTACGGGTGAGAGGGGTGAGGATGCTGTTTAGCGACCATCCTAATAAATAAGACTATATCAATATTTTTTTAGCGCATTAAGTATTCAGTTATAAAATTTTCTCTTTAAGTGTTGAGGGTGAAAATGGAGGTCACGCGAAAGAAACCCATTCCTTATAAGGTATTGGGAGCTCTATAACCTGAGATTTTAATCTCTTTCGTAAAATTTTCATTCCATTCAC
>Ga0209360_1001140_pt1 | contig 18624 bp, 8 predicted proteins | sample SaaInlV_130m_DNA_3_FD_184651 | JGI IMG/M metagenome (GOLD analysis project Ga0209360, IMG submission 184651) | Marine microbial communities from expanding oxygen minimum zones in the Saanich Inlet - SI037_S3LV_130m_DNA (SPAdes) (version 2) | ecosystem: Environmental > Aquatic > Marine >... | reverse complement strand
ATACAGTTGAAACCCGGATTTCCTTAACCGCACTTGACAATATTGAAGCTTTAGAGGCTCTTGGTGATAATGATATTGATCTAACAGGCAATGCACTTGACAACTTATTGGTTGGTAACGCGGGTGTAAATACCCTTAAAGGAAATATTGGTATTGATATTGTGGTTGGTAATGCCGGTAACGATATCTTGGATGGTGGCTATGGCCGTGACAAACTAATGGGCGGTACAGGCGATGATATTTACTTTGTTGACTCCCGTTCAGATGTTATTACAGAATCGTTAAACGAGGGCAACGACAGGGTGATATCTACCACCTCCTACACCCTCAGTTCCCATATCGAATCATTAGAGTTGTTTAACGCAGTACAAGCAGTATTTGCTGGCGGAAACTCACTGGATAATACCTTAATAGGCAATAACGGCAACAATACATTAAATGGTGGATTGGGTGCAGATACCATGGATGGTGGCATGGGTAACGATACTTATATTGTTGATAATATTGGCGATGTAGTGATTGATAGTGGTGGCAATGATACGGTTAAAGCCAAAATTAATTACACCCTAGGTAATGGCGTTGAAAACTTAAAAATGCTAGGCTTGCTAGATATTCAAGGTACAGGAAATGAGCTTAGTAATGTGCTAACCGGAAATAGAGGTGATAATTTACTTGATGGTGCTGCAGGATCAGACTATCTAATTGGTGGTCTTGGTGGTGATGGCTTTATTCTTTCATCAAATATTGGCATTGATACGATTGTTGATTTTGATTCTGGTATTGATATGGTGTTTATTGATGCAATAGAATTTGGATTATTTAATACTACTACATTCCAAGGCTATACCGAGGGTATGGTTGATATTAATGATTTTGTCACTATTGAGAAGGGTCAAACACTAGACAGTAATTCAGATGCAAACTTTATTTTTAATAAAAATGACGGCTCTTTGTCAGTGGATATAGATGGTGCGGGAGTGCTAGATGCTGTACAGATTGCTACAGTTGATATTCATCATAGTGATGATTTAATTGCGACCGATTTGTACGTACTACTATAATTAAGTATGAATTTTCAACCTATAGAAGCTCCTGAATTATCGTTATTGGGTGACTCAGCCAGTCATATTATTTCAGTGGCTCCGGTTTCAATGGCGCCATTTGCAACTCAGTTGTTAGTTGAAATTACCTATATTGATAGCTCAAAATCTCATAAATCTTATTATATTTATGATACTGAGGCTAAGCTATATATTACTAATATTAGTGATTATCTCGGTGGTATTGATGTGGTTGATATTACCTCTATCGATGTTGCTTGGAGTGCAGCTCTGGGAGTGACTTTTGCGATTGTTTATATTGATAAATCAGAATCCTCCTACTTATTATCAACTTCAGTGGGTAACCGTATTGCCGTTGTTCAAAACGATACACTGATTGATAACGATATTATTGAAACAATCAGTGGTGAAGTTTCTAATGCTGGTATTGATAATATTTTTATTGACACTCTTGGTAAGAAGGTTGTTTTTTCTTCAGTTGCTAATAATTTGGTTAATTATTCAGATACCAATGAATCAACTGATGTATTTTTACTGGATATTACTAACACCAGCCTGCAGAGAGTCTCTCAGTTGACTAATGATGACGAGGGGAGTTCGCCTAGTTATGCCTTGGGAATTTCAACAGCCAACAATGCCACCAAAGTTTTAATTGAAACGGTGGCACCAGAGTTTTCAGTTGATGACCTTAACGAGAAAAATGATTTATATTTGGTTGTGCCAAATTCAGTAGAAAACACCGTTAGTCTGGTTAGCAAGACAACTAATAATGAAGCATCATCAATTAAAAACAATCAAGCAATTATTGTGAAAGACACTATTGTTTATGTTAGTGATTCTGATGATTTGGTAGCAGGTGATGCAAATCAATCACAAGATATTTTTATTCAAAATACTGATACAGGATCGTTGCAAAGATTAACCGCTAATCTAGATAGTCTGCTTGATGGTTATGGCTTGGTTGAATATGAATTGCTAGGGCTGAATGCTAGTATTAGCCAACTTATGTTTTCTAGTAATTATACAAATACCGATCTAGTGTCTCAAATTTATCGAATGGATTTATCTGATAATAGTATTGCCATATTGTCACAAACACCAGGTGAAGAGGTGGGTAATGATACGAGTATAGTGGGTGTTATGGATAGCTCTGGTACCAATTATGCCTTTCAGACAGAAGCAACAAATTTAGTTGAAACACCGGAGGAAACTTTTTTGGTTACAGATATTGAGCCAAGTGTACAACTATTTGACGTTAGTCAAAATGGAATTACCAATTTAAGCTTAGATTTATACAAAGACGGCAGCTCTTTGGATAAAGCAGTTGTTGTTGATAGTGCTGGTTTATTGATTACTGAAATTGTTGAATTTGATGTTGTTAAAATTAAACCTGATATTGCGTATAATCAAAACATCAACATTTCTGATGCCATTGATGTGCTACGTCATATTGTTGATCTTGAAGCATTCACTCCAGGCTCTGCTGGCTTCCATGCGGCCGATGTTGATAATAACGGCTCAATCAACATCTCTGATGCAATTGATATTCTAAGACACATTGTTGACTTAGAAGCTATTGATACCTTTGATATTATTAATGCTAGTGGCAATCGAGTAACTACACTAGATGCTAACGCTTCAGGTGATGCGCCAACTTGGACTATTGTTGCCAATGGTGATGTTGATTTAAGCGGTGATTTTTCTCAAGACTATTTGACAACAATCGAGATGTTGTAAATATCTATATAAAAATTATTATTTTATTTAATTAAGAGGATGTAAAAAAATGACAGATAAGCAAAAAACCCAAAAAGTAAATATTGATGGTACTGACTATGATCTTGATCAATTATCAGACCAAGCAAAGAATATGATTGGTTTTGTGCAAAGATTAGATAAAGAGGCAGCCGAAATGCGCTTTCAATTAGACAAATCTGGACTTGCCCGAAAACAAGCTATTCTTGATTTAAAACAAGAAGTTTCTTAAGTCTAGATCAGTTTAAACTAGGACTTTTACAAATACAAAGATTTATCGTATAATCTAATTCTATTTTTAAAAAAAACATACTCGTTAGGGAGAATTTAACATGAGCATTATTCATACTATTTCAAAATTACTACTAAACAAAACTGGTAGTAAATTATCTAAACAGCGTGTCGATTATTTACTAAGTGCACTGGCTTTATCGGCACTGTCCAATCAAGCGTTAGCGGCAGATAATGAAAAAGGGTACGAGATTGATGTTTCTCAACTTGCTAAGGCACAAGGTGTTGAAATAAATGATATTAGTAAGGTTGAAATAACTTTATCTGACCCTTCCCAAGGCGAGATTATTGCTTTAGGTAATGGTGTGTTTCAATTTGTCCCGGCCAAAGAAGCGAGTGATGTTTCTTTTATGGTAAGTGGCGATGGCATTGCTAATTCATTCACTAGTAGTTTTTCTGCAGCAGCAGAAGTTTCACTTCAGGAGAATTTTGCCAAATCATGGAATGATTTTATTGATAGTTTAAGCGCTACCGATTCAGCGGCTACGTCAAAGATCGATGTTGATTTTGATATGTCAGCATTAGGCTTGGGTATTTTGGCATTAGCTGCTGGTGGCAGTGGTGGTGCAGGCAGTGGTGGTGCAGCCAATGTTTTGGCTACATTAAGTGGTGTCGCATCTCACGGTACTTTGGAAAATGCTCGCGTATTTTTAGATTTAGATGGTGACTCGGTGTGGGATGCAAATGAGGTATATGATATTACCGATGACCAGGGTCAGTATGATTTATCTGATATTTCTGCTGCAGATCAAGCCAATGGAACTTTAGTGGTTAGAGCGCTTAGCAATGAAACCATTGACGGCGTTACCTATACAACTACAGATGCAATCTCCGGCTCTAACGTTGAAAACCTGGTTATGAAAGCTCAGGCTTCGGCTACGGTAATCACGCCACTAACAACATTAGTAGAAGCAGGTTTAAGTAATGCTGATGCACTCGATATCTTGGGTTTGGACGATACAGCGATTGACATTAACAGCTTTAACCCTTTTTCAACTGAAAATGATGGTACTGCAAATGCGATAGCCTTTGAAAAAGTGGCAACAAAACTTTTTACAACAGTCAACTCAATTGCTGAAGCAATTGATTCTTCTGCTGGCGATGACCTTAATTCAACTGAAGGGTTTGTTCTTGCCATGTCATCGGTCGCAACAAAAATGGGAGAGGAAATTGCAGTTCGTGCAGCAAACGATGCAGTCGATGTCGAAGCCGCTGCACTTCAAGTAGAAGTCGCTGCACTTCAGGCTATTGTAGATGCTGCTGGAGAAGACGTTACCGCAGAGCAAACTGCCGCGGTCACTGCTAAAGAGCTAGAAGTCACCACTAAAGAGGCAGAAAAAACAGCCGAACAAGACTTGGATTTAACAGATGCAGCGACTATTGCTGCTGTTGCAACTACAGCTGTCACCGCTGCTGATACTCAAATTAAAGCCGTAAAGGCTCAAGAAAAAGCGGTACTAGAGGCCGAAGCCGCTGCACTTCAGGCTATTATAGATGCTGCTGGAGAAGACGTTACCGCAGAGCAAACTGCCGCGGTTACCGCTAAAGAGCTAGAAGTCACTGCCAAAAACGTCGAGGCGACTACTGACAAGGTAAGTGACGAGGTAACAGCACTTGTAACAACCGTTAGTAAGGCGATTGTCAATGTAAATACTGAAATTGATTCAATTACTGCGTTTGATGTTGCGACAGCAAAAGATACCCTAAATATGGGTGCTGAAACACTTGTTACTCAAGTTAAGGCTGCTGTTGATTCCGGAACCACAATATCATTGGCGGCGGACACGCTCGAGACACTTTCAGAAGATGATACATCAATAACGTTCACTGCTGTTGCAGGAGCGGCAACGTCACTTACCGGCTTTTATGGAGACATTTCAAACGATAGTGGCTCCACATGGACTTACACTCTTCACACTTCAGAATCACATGGACAAGCGCAGTCCGATGGGGATAGTTATCAAGATACCTTTACCATCACTGATAGCAATAATGATACACACGCCGTAACAGTTTCAGTGTTTGGTAAAGATGATGCGGCAGTTATCACCGCAGCAGACGACACTATTGCAGAAGGTACGGCAACGGTATCGGCTACCGCGACACACACGGATGTCGACTCTGACGACGACGACAATGTCTTTACCGCAGTTTCAACTGCAACAGATTCCGCTAACGGCTACGGTACTTACACCGTGACCAGTGCAGGTGTTTGGACCTATACACTTAATAATGATCATGCCACAATAGATGCTCTAGGTGCTTCAGAAAGCACTACTGATACCATAACTGTGACCTCAGGAGATGGCACCACTGAAAATATTACTATTACCATTACCGGTACCAATGATGCTCCAGTAATTACCTCATCGGCTACGGCTTCTGCTCCTGAAAATGGCACTGCGGCAGCGATTATTACTGCAACTGATGCCGAGTCTGATGATATTACCTATTCAATCTCTGGCACTGACTCAGCACTCTTTAGTATTGTTCCATCGACTGGTGTTTTAACCTTTAATACGGCCCCCGATTATGAATTGATAGACCCAGTTGCTGACGATAATACTTACTCCTTAACAGTTACTGCGAGTGATGGCACGGTAAGCGTTGATCAGGCACTAACAGTAACCGTGACCAACGTCGAGGGTGGCCCAGTATTCTCATCGGCAGAGACAGTTGCAGTGGATGAAAACCAAACAGCGGTATTAACTCTTACCGCTAGTGATGATGAGAATGACACCATCGCCTTTACGATTAGTGGCGGTGATGATTCTGATTCGTTTAGCTTAACTGGCGGGGTTTTGACATTTGCTGCCTCACCAAACTATGAGGTCAAGAGTAGCTACTCTGTCACGGTGACGGCTTCTGAAACGACTGATACAGATGGCGCTACTATTGCATCGCCTAACACAACCGACCAAGCAATCACAGTAAGCATTAATGATATCAATGATGCAGCGGTTATCACCGCAGCAGACGGTACTATTGCAGAAGGTACGGCAACGGTATCGGCTACCGCGACACACACGGATGCAGATACTGGCAATGATGACAACACATTCTTAGCAGTCACCGACGTTGCCTCAACTTATGGTACCTATAGCGTAACTAGTGCTGGCGTCTGGACCTATACACTTAATAGTAGTAATGCTACAATTGATGCGCTAGGCGCCTCTCAGAGTGCTACAGATACCATCACTGTGACCGCAGAGGACGGCACCACTGAAGATGTCACCATTACCATTACCGGTACCAATGACGCAGCGGTGATAGCCGGAACCACAACGGGCGCAGTAACCGAGGATGCCTCTACAACGACCGCAACCGGAACACTAACGCACACCGATGTCGATGCTAACAATGACGCCAATGTCTTTACCGCAGTTTCGACTGCGACCGACTCCGCTAATGGTTACGGTACATACACCATGACAGCCGCTGGTGATTGGACTTACACATTAGACAACACGAATGCAACCGTCAGCGCTTTGGCTGCTGCCGCTACGACCACAGACACATTCGCAGTCACCGCGGAAGACGGCACTTCGCAAACAGTAACGGTCACCATAACCGGTGTTAATGACGCTCCAACAACTGTAGCAGACAGTGAAACTATTGCAGAGGATGCATCAGCAACAGTTATCTCCGTACTTGCTAATGATAGCGACCCTGAAGGCACTACTCTAACACTTGCCTCTAAATCTGCTGCAACCAACGGCGGCACAGTTTTAGATAATGGCGATGGTACAGTTTCCTACACCCCAGCTACTAACTTCAATGGTAGCGACACCTTCACCTACACAGCAACTGATGGCACTGATACGAGTACATCGACCACAGTAACCGTCACTGTCACCGCGGTCAACGACGACCCGACTGGTGCAGTAAGTATTGCTGGCACGGCCAAGACTGGCTCAACGCTTACCGCCTCGAATACTTTGGCAGATGTTGATGGATTGGGTACTATCAGTTATCAGTGGGCTAAAGATGGTACAGATGTTTCCGGAGCAACAAACTCAACCCTAGTGCTAGATGATGATGATCTCGGCTCAACCTTTACAGTTACAGCGAGCTATACCGACGACGATGGCACTGCTGAGAGTGCAACGAGTGATGCTTCCGGCACAGTTGTAGATATGGTTAAACTGATCCAAGTAAGAAATATCACGACAATGACAGCAGCAGAAGCTTCAATCGCGATAAATGGAGAGGACTATTCTAGTGGGTCTACAGAAACAATTGCTGCATTCGATCTTTATCTTGACGCTGAAGGGGTCGACTCGCTTAATGCCTCAGCAAGTGAAGTTTATGGTACTGAGTTTACGCTTGGTTTTACTGCAAGTGACTTAGACAGTGTCACAACATTTGCTTCTGAGGAAAACGCTACTTGGACCATGGAAATTGATGAGGAGTCATTCACCATATATACTGCTAACAAAGCAACTGGTGCAGTTGCTCTAGGTGATTCAAGTGCTCTGGTGGATATTGATACAAGCAATGATACTGGCAGAAGTACAGTACTCATAGAACAAAAGATTGGTACGGTCTATATCAATCCGGCAGATGGTGTTGACGATATTCAATTGACATTACAAGACATGCTCATTGACACGGGTGATGTGAATGTAGAGCCTTTAAATTACAGTGTCGATATTCTGTAAGTAGTTATATGTTTAAAAAACCTATTTTAGCAATACCTGTAATATTGCTCTCAACTTATGTAATAGCTGATACTAACTTAATGATTGTATCACAGAGTGTATCAAGCCATCCGAGTGTGATTGAAAAGGCTAACGAAATTACTCTTAAGGGTATTAGTGTTGATCAAATTTTGGCAGAAAATGGTTTAAAAATCAATCTATCAACTAAAAGCAAGATTCCAATTAGTCATAGTTTGGATGCCAACATATTAAGAGCTGATGATCTTGATCGTAAGTTCTTGGATGGTGTGGTAACGCTAAGTAAAAATCTTTATGATTTTGGCGTGGTGGAGTATAAAACCAATGCAGAAATTCTTAGAAAGGAAGCTTTAAAGCTTGAATATCGTCAAGCTTTTTCTAGTGTTTTGCAAAGATTGTTAAATACGACTAATGATGTCATTATGCTAGATAGAATGTTGGCAGGATTGGGTTTGGATATTGATATTGCTAATAACACAATTAAAGAGATTAAGTTGCGGTTTACCAGTGGTATTGGCACAATAATGGATGTTCGTCAAGCGCAGTTATCTTTGCTTGATTTGCAAACTGAAGCTCAAACTTTAAAAGAAGAGAGGCTTGCAAAAGTAGCCATTCTAAAGAATGAGTTTGGAATTCAAAATGCCGATCTAAATATTGTAAATCAAGCTATTGTAAAGTTTGGACAGCGCTTAATTAACAACAAGCAGTCTCTTGAGTTTACTATATCTGATCCGATTCAATATGAGCGTTCAAAAAAAATTATCAACTTTGAAAAATCAGCTTTAAGTAGTCAAATAAAAAGTCTCAAATCTGAAAACATGCCACAATTAAATGCATCAATTACCGGTGTGATCTATGATCTGACACGCAAGGCAGATGAGCATGAAATTTATGGCGGTATTAATCTTACTGTTCCACTGTTTGATAGTGGTTTAAGTAAGGTAAAAAAACGTGGACTAATGTATCGTATCAAGGTGCAAAATGATATGATGAGCGCACTTAAACAAGATAAATTCCTAGAGCTAAACAAGCTAACAAAAAAATATCAAAATTTAAAAATTGAAAGCATAACTACAAAAAAGAAAGAAATTAATTTATCTGAAAAACTTAAACAAATAACGCAAAGATCAGCTGTAGTTGAAGAGGGTTTATTGTCTAAATTTCAAACACAATTACGCTTAAATAAAATTAAGCGTGATCTTGCCTCTTACCCATTTAAAATGCAATCTCTTAATATTAATTATTGGGCTCTAAATGAGCAGTTGATTGAAAAAATGTCTATCCATCCAGCAAAATAAATGCCTAAACAAAGTTATAAATTATTAGCCAAAGATCATTGGTTCTGGGGTCCTGTTTTAAAGAATAAAAAGCTTTATATTCAGGTAATGTCTGCCTCTGTCTTTATTAATGTATTTGCACTCTTTAGTGCTTTTTATATTATGGTGGTATATGACCGCGTTATTCCTAATAATGCGATTGAATCTCTGGTTGCGCTTACAGTGGGTATATTGGTTATTGTATTATTTGACTTTATCATGAAAGTGTTGCGTGGGCTTTATACAGATAAAGCTAGTGCCATGGTGGATATTGAGGTTTCTGATAATTTGTTTGACCGAATCTCTCGTAATGAGCAGCTTATTAATCAGCCAACAGGTGCCATTTCTGCCGTGGTAAAAGAGTTTGACTCCTTAAAAGATTTTATTGCCTCCGCATCATTTGTCGCCTTTGTTGATTTACCTTTTATTGTTTTATTTTTATTTGTGCTTTACGGTATTGGCGGCCCTGTGGCTGCTGTTCCAGCTATTATCGTTATTGTAGTGATTATTGTAGGCTTGCTAATTCAGCCTGTTATTCGCAAGCTTACCTTTAATGCCGCCCAGGATGGGCAAAGTAAACAAAGTGTTATTGTTGAAGTATTAAGCGGCATGGAAACTTTAAAAACCTTAAAAGGTATTAACTTGCTAAAGGATCGCTGGGTGGATAGCGTGGATCGCCAAGGTATTACTTCAGCCAAATCAAAGTTTTGGTCACAGCTAACTGCCAACTTCTCCCAATCGGGCCAGCAGCTTTCTCAAGTTGGTATTGTGGTTTACGGTGTGTTTTTGATTGCTGATGGTACACTCACTATGGGCTCACTCATCGCCTGTGTAATTTTATCAGGCCGCACACTGGCGCCACTTGGCCAAGTAAGCAACTTATTAGGTCGGTTTAATCAAGCAGTAACAGCCTATGAAAATTTTGGCCAACTGATGCAGCAGCCTGTTAAGGAGCTTGGTCGTACTCACCAGGTTCGTGTTGATAAAGTTGAGGGCGCTATTTTTATTGTTAATGCCTCTCTTACTTATCCAGAGCAAAAAGAAGCGGTTGTTAAGCAGCTTAACTTGCAACTATATGCAGGTGAAAAAATTGCCATTGTGGGAAAAATTGGCTCAGGAAAAACATCAATATTAAGATTAATTGCCGGGCTTTATGATCCAAGTGAAGGCTCGATTAAAATTGATAATCATGATATTAGTCATATGCATCCAGATGATGTGCGCCAACATATTGGTGTGGTTATGCAAGTGCCAATGTTGTTTTCTGGCACGTTAAAAGAAAATTTACTAATGGGTAATCCTGATGCAACGGATGAGCAAATGATTGCTGCTGCCAAAATTGCCAATGTTGATGAGATTGCTTCAAATCTACCTGATGGTTATGAAACTTTATTATCCGAAGGGGGTAAGGGTTTGTCTGGTGGTCAGCGACAAGCTATTTGTATTGCTCGTGCATTTGTGGGTGATCCAAAAATTATTATTATGGATGAGCCGTCAAGTGCCATGGATAGCGGCTCTGAACAGCAACTTCTTAAAGATTTGCAGCTACGACTTAAAGATAAGACTTTGATATTGATCACTCATAGAGGGACATTATTAAGCTTGGTAGACAGAGTGGTAGTGTTTGATTCTGGACGTATTGTGGCCGATGGCCCTAAAGACAAGGTGTTACAAGCTGCGCAGCAGGCAAAGCAACCCCAACAGCAAAAGCCACAGGAGCAAAGCTAAATGTTAGATAAAGTATTGCGAGAGCGCACTGTACATAATGTGTTGTTTTATATCATTGCTGTATTCTTTGTATTTTTCTTATCTTGGGCTTATGTAGCTGAAATTGATCAAGTGGTGCGTGCAGAAGCTTTGGTAGAGCCTGTTGGAAAGGTTCAGCAAGTACAATCTCGCTATCCGGGCTCGGTAAGTGCTATGGATATTAGTGTTGGTGACTTGGTTAAGGTAAATGACGTGCTGATTGCATTAGACACACAAGAAGCTCAATCAACCTTTAATATGGCGACTAATAAAATCTTATTACTAAATAAAGAGCGCGATATTTATGCTAAATTAGTTGCGTCGGGTATTGAGCCTGAAATCAAATTGGTGCAAATTGATCAGCGAATTCTAGAAGCGAACGATCAAATGCAAAGAGCAGAATTACAACTTCAATTTAGCAAGCTAATTTCTCCAATTAATGGCGTTATTACGGCAGTTAATCCTGCAGGTATAGGCGCTGTTGTGCGTGCAGGAGATGTATTGATCGAGGTTGTGCCGCAAGAGGAGTATTATTTAATTAAGGCTAAAATCCTACCCAAAGACATTGGCAAGGTCACCATTGGGCAATATGCACGTGTTTCTTATACGGCGTATGATTTTTCACGTTACGGCGTTATGGAGGGTGAAGTGGTAAAAATTGCACACAACACTACCACCACCCAACAAGGTGAAATATATTATGATGGTTGGGTAAAAACTACAGGCTCAACTTTTTCAAAATCACCCATCAATCCAAATATTCTACCTGGCATGTTAGCGCAAGTTGATATGCTCGGCGAAAAGCGTACAATTTTTGAATACATCATGAGTCCACTTAATCGCATGGCTTCAAGAGCTCTTTCTGAACAATAACAAAGAAAAAAAACTATTAATAATTTTTTTAAATAGTTCAACTTAATATTTAAATTTTTACACAAAATTAAATAAAAAAGGTACTGTAAAAAACTTTCTGTAAATTCACTAAAGGCACTTGTTTGAATTTTTTCTTTTAAAAAAAAGTAAAAATAAAAACTCAAAAAAGTGCCCGTCATCTATTCTATTGTTTTTTAGCATAAAAATAATAGAGGTAATAAATGATGAGCAATAGTAATTTTAAAGATTTTAATGGTGTTGATGGTAGTAATTTAAACAGTGTGCATGAGCTAATCTCAACCTACGGCATGGAAGCCATGCCACAGGCCATGGAGATTTTGTTTAATGAAGCAATGCGCCTAGAGCGAGAACAGCACCTTGGTGCTGGTCATTATCAGCGTAGCAATGATCGTCTTGATTATGCTAATGGTTATAAGCCAAAACGCGTCAAGACGCGTATTGGCCAATTAGATTTATCGGTGCCGCAAACACGAGACAGTGGCTTCTACCCCAATTGTTTAGATAAAGGCTTACGCTCTGAGCGTGCTTTAAACATTGCACTGAGTGAAATGTACATTAATGGTGTTAGTACTCGCAAGGTAAGCAAAATTGTTGAAGGTATGTGTGGTTTTGAAGTCTCAGCACAAATGGTCTCAAATGCCTCAAAAGAGCTTGATGATAGTCTTGAGTCATGGCGTAATCGAGCACTCGGAGCAATGGATTATTTGTTGGTTGATGCTAGGTATGAACAAGTTCGTGTAGATGGGATAGTTAGAGATTGCGCAGTATTAATTGCCATTGGTATTGATCCTCAAGGTAAGCGAGAAGTACTTGGCGTTCAGGTGAGTCTGAGTGAAGCTGAAGTGCACTGGCGTGAGTTCTTTAAGAGTTTGCATAAACGAGGCTTGCATGGTGTCAAGTTGTTAGTCAGTGACGCTCACCATGGTATTAAAGCTGCTCGCAAAGCGGTTATGCCCAACGTTGCTTGGCAACGTTGTCAGTTCCACTTACAACAAAATGCGCAAAGCTATGTGACCAAGCAAAGCAAAAAGAGTGAGGTTGCCAGTGACATCCGCGCAATCTTTAATGCAGCTAATCAAGATGACGCCAGGCGTCAACTTGATTTGTTTGTTGAGCGTTATGCTAAATCCATGCCTAAGCTCAGTCAGTGGGCTGAGGGCAACCTCCCAGAGGGTTTAACGGTGTTTGGTATGGACTTATGTGAATTTAATAGAAAACGCCTAAGAACAAGCAATATGATTGAACGACTTAATCAAACGGTTAAACAACGCACCAAGGTGGCAAAGATATTTGCCAACGAGGAATCCTGTTTAAGGTTGGTATCCGCTATTGTGATGGAAGTGTCAGAACAGTGGGTTGGTGGCAGAATGTATTTAAGGGTAAAATAGAGCAAATGGAGATAGAATAGATGTCAATTTACAGAAAGAAGTTTACTTGACCATAAAAAAGGTGTAGAATCAAGACTAGTTATAAATACTTTATATTATTTTGTTTTATTCTAATTGAGACAAATAACCAATTAAGGGGAATGTAATGGCTAATCAGGCTAATTTTGATTCAGAAATTCTTGCAGCAACTGGAAAAGGCACAATTGAACTAGCCTACCAATCCTTAGAAGAAAACTACAACAGCAATAATAAAGATTTCTCAGCAGATGTTAGAAACGCACTAATCGGTGCAGGTCTAAGTAATGAAGATATAGGCCAAATCTTGTATCAAATTGAAAATCACGACGACGGTGGTGGTGGTGGTGACTCTGATGTTTTTGATAGTAAGATTATTGCTGCTGTAACTGGTGCATCTACCATTGATGAAGCCATGCAATCACTTGGTAATGAGTACGCTACTAATTCTAATAGTTTAACCGATAGTACCAAATCTGCTCTACAAGCTCAAGGCTTAGTTCAGTCTGATATAGACGAAATCATTGTTCAAATAGAAGCTGGTGATCCTAACGCTAGCAACAATACTAACACTAATACTAACACTAATACTAACACTAATACTAATACTGATACTAACAGTAATACTAACACTAACAGTAATACTAACACTAACAGTAATACTAACAACAACCAAGAATTTGACCCTATGCAACAATATGTCATAGGAGCTGTAAAAGGTTACTTAGAAATGCAAGGACTAACTAACATTTCTAACCTTGATGTAGCTATAGATGCGGAAGAAGATGAAGAGGCCGGTCCCGTTTCACTTAACATAACAGCCGATTCATATACTTTTGCTAGTGCCTCAGTTACAGGCCTAGATATAACATGGAGTTTTGATGAAACTGGTCAACTGACTACCCTTGATGATACGGGGATAGATACTCTTGGTATTTCAGCTATTAATGAAGAAAGTATCGAAATGTGGTTCCAGTATTCAGACCCTGATAATAATGATCAATATGCAAAGACTGCAGCTGAAGAGTTGCTTAAGCAAGTTGGTATCACGAATTATAATAATGTTACTGCTTCAGCTTCATTTGATGAAGACGGCAACGATAATATAACCATTGGCTTTGGTGGTCAGAATGTCGATTATGGAACAGAATCAATATATATTAACGAAATAAATCTTACTTTTTCTGACGATGGAAGTATAGATAGTAAAGAATTTACCCCAACTATTTCAACAACTGCGCTTGAAAATATTTTTAATGATGCCATTCTTGAAGTTTGGTATGAATATTCTGGCCCAGACAAACAAAGACAGAATGACCAGCAGGACGGTGGTTATTTTGAAGGAGACGAATCCCACCAAGAAACCCACGCTAATGTCTACACCTGGGAAGACTGGGAAGGAACTACTTGGACAGTTGTTGATAAAGACGTTGACGGCACCTGGAGTTCAACACAAACGGGTAGCAATGGTGATACACGTGTCAATAGTAGTACTTGGAATGATTCAACACAAACAAACACCTTTACTGAAGTATTTACAAGTGAAAGTAGAGGTATAAATTCGACGATGGTCGAAGAATCTGGTCCGAATGGTGCAACAAAGACTTATACTGGAACAGCCGATGGAATCGGATGGATGCCGCTGCATGAACTCTACACCAGTATAGATGTTGTTGAAACCTTAGACCAATACTGGAACACCATAAATATCACTGGAACTGCTGTCAATTCGGACAGTAAAACAGTGACATTTACTTATGCTAATAATGAATTATTGATTGACGGCGAGTCAATTCAAATGGATTTCGGTTTTGACGACCATTTTGCTAGTGACCAAACCAACGAGTGGGAATGGACAGACGACTGGAATAATACAATCTGGGCGGTTGTAGAGAAGGATGTAGACGGTGTATGGACTTCGACTGAAACTGCCTATGAAATGAATGATGATGGAAGTCGTGGTGATGCGACAGGAAATTCAAGAACTAGCTCTAGTTCTTGGAATGACACAACAAAAGTCAGCACCTGGAGCGTGCATGAAGTTAATACTGAAATGGGATTTGACTTTACTAGGGCTGAAACTTGGAATGAAGAGACTGGCCTTTCTAGTGAAACCATTACCGGCACATTCGATCAGATTGGTTGGTATTTCTTAGGTCAGACATACGATGGCATTAATGCCACAGTTGAGCGTGATGCCAATTGGAACGTAACAAACATTTCTGGTACCGTCCAAGATCCAGATATTTCAAGTGCAACCCTCGTGGTGACTTTTAGCAACAATGATATTTTGATTGATGGTGAATCTGTCAGTGATATGCAAAACAACCAGCCTCACTTCAAAGAGGGTGAGGCAAATGAATGGTCATGGACAGACTGGGAAGGCGTTACTTGGTTCGTTCGTGATGAAGAAATTGGTGGTGTATGGACTTCGACTGAAACAAGCTCAAACGGAGACGTACGTACGCATACCTCGAGCTGGGATGACGACACAGGCACATCAACAATGACGGAAACCTACGTCAGTAATGACGGTCAACAGAATTACACCAGAACTGAAGTTTGGAACGATGATGGAACCTCAAGCCAAACGATAACCGGCAAAACCAACCAACTCGGCTGGATGTGGCTGCCTCAGACTTATGATAATGTCTCTGTCACAATCGCACATACTTGGGAAGGAATGACGCTTAGTGGTTCTGATCTTTCCTCGGGCGCTGTATTTAGTTTAAATGAAAATGAAGAATTATTGATTGACGGTGAACCTGTTCAGTTCGGTGATGATATGGACTTTAACTTTAATGAGAGCCAAAATTGGGAAAGCTCTTGGGAATGGACAGACGGGGATGGCAAGATATGGGTGGTTACCGACTCCCAAGAAGGTGAAACCTGGACTTCCGAAGAAATCGCTTATACAGAAGATGGTGCTGGCGAACGAACAAAGACTGGCGATGAGCGCGTGCACTCATCTACCTGGAATGAAAGAACGCAGACCAGTATCTGGACCGATTCTGAAAAATCAGCAGATGGAAATACCGACTTTAAACGTGTCGAGACGCAGCGAGCTGACGGCTCTTCAACGGAAAAAATAACCGGAAAAATCGATAAATTTGGTAGCTATGATAGTGTTGATATAACCATAGAGCGAGATTCAGACTGGACTATTACCGAAGCAACTGGAACCGCAGACGGAAAAAATGTAACCTTTGATTCAGGCTCTGGAGATATCTTGATTGATGGCGTTGCTATCGCTAATTTCAAAGGCGATGGCGGGCACGCTAATGTTGAGACAAGCGAAAGCTCTTGGACATGGACAGACTGGGATGGCGTTACCTGGACCGTAACTGATAAACAGGAAGGCGACACTTGGACCTCCACAGAAAGAGGTGATAATGGTGACGTTCGTATCCATAAAAATACTTGGAGTGGTGACACAGAAACTTGGTCCGACACGTTCACCTCTGCCGATGGCTCTATCGACGTTACCCGAGTTGAAGTGAGAAACACTAACGGCTCGTCGACCGAAACAATCACCGGCAAAGATAACCACTTTGGTTGGTGGGATTTTCAAACTGCTTATACTGGTCTCGAAGTTGTTATTGAACGTGATTCAAACTGGAATATTACCTCTGTTAGTGGCAGCGCCGATGGCGACGTCACATTCGGTTTTGTCGATGGAGAGCTGACTATTGGCGGCGTAGCCTATCAGAGTGGCGGTGACGATCGTTCCAATCTTATGCAGGAAGCTTACGTTAATACTTGGGAATGGCAAGATGGCAATGGCGTCACCTGGACAGTTACCGATAAGCAGGATGGCGATACCTGGACCTCGACGGAGGAGGGTAGTAATGGCGATGTGCGCATTAATTCTTCTGCTTGGGACAGTGATGTCAACGACTATATTTATACCTCTTCATTCAAAAGCGGCACCGATAACCGGGACTATTCGATTCGCGAGACTTGGAATGAAGACGGCACTTCCTCAGAGACTACCAAGGGAGCGACCGACCAGATTAACTGGATTTATCTTGGGGAAATCTATACCGATGTAGAAGTCACCGTTGTGCGTGACAATAACTGGAATACTCAGAGCATTACTGGTAAGGGTACAGATACCAACGGAGTGACCGATGACTTTGGCTGGGATGCTGATACCTATCAGTTGAGTTTCGGTGGTGAAGCAATTCAAGACACTGGCAACTTCGGCGGCGGCGGCCAAGAGCAAGAAAGTTGGGAAAGCACTTGGGAGTGGACAGATTGGGAAGGCGTTCTTTGGAGTGTGGTCGAGTCACAAGTGGGAGATGTTTGGACATCTACAGAGACTGGTGATAATGGCGCCGTTCGAGTATTTAAATCAAGCTGGGATTCTATCAAACAGACATCTGTTTGGAGTGAGTCCTATGATGAGGATGGCTCTACTGATGCGAACGGAGAACATCTTGACTATACTCGAGTAGAAACCTACAACCCTAACGGCACCTCATCTGAAACAATCACGGGCAGCACAGACAATATTGCCTGGTATCCACTGCATGGCATTTATACCAATGTTAGTGTAACTATTGAACGCGATGCAAGCTGGGAAATCTATAAAGTCTCTGGCACCGGTACGGATACTGACGGAGTGACTGATGACTTTAGCTGGTCTAATAATCAGATAACTTTTGGCGACAGCGGTGTCGAAAACCCTGATGATTTCAAGGTAAACGAAGATCAGTACTGGGAAAACGATTCAGAATGGGAAGACTGGGACGGCACAGTTTGGGTGGTTAAAGAAATTCAGGACGGAGAAACTTGGTCTCGAACAGAAACCCAATATACAGATTCTTCTAAAGCTAACGCGACTGGTGCGGAGCGTTCTGAAACCAATGTCTGGAGTCACGCCGACCAGACCAACACTCGGACGATGACTGAGACTAATACAAATGGCGATAAAGTTAATGAAATATCTATCTGGGACGGTGATGCTGGAACTGAAACAAGAACTATTACCGGCACAACCGATCATATCGACTGGATGCCTCTTAACGGACCGAAAGAAGTTGCAGTCACTATAACCTACGATAGTACACACACTATCACCGCTGCCAGCGGTACGGTTGGCTCAGCATTATTGACTTATGTTGATGGTCAATTCCTCTTTGATGGCGCAGCATTGACGGTAGAGTGGACCGATTGGGATGGCACTGTATGGACAATGACACAGCAGGAAGCGGATGGCACTATGACCCGCACTGAAACTGCAACGTCAGGTCCGCAGGAAGGCGCTAAGCGTGTTGAAAGTCATACCTGGGATAATAACACTCAAACCCAAACAATGACTGAAATTTTCACCGATTCGAATGCAAATAGTAACGTTACTATCTCCAATGCTACAAGAGTTCAAAGTTTCACTGAAGGAGGTGGATCTACAGAAGTGATTACTGGTAGCACTAACCATATTGACTGGATGCAGTTGGGTGAAATCTACACCAACGTT
>Ga0209360_1001131_pt1 | contig 18684 bp, 19 predicted proteins | sample SaaInlV_130m_DNA_3_FD_184651 | JGI IMG/M metagenome (GOLD analysis project Ga0209360, IMG submission 184651) | Marine microbial communities from expanding oxygen minimum zones in the Saanich Inlet - SI037_S3LV_130m_DNA (SPAdes) (version 2) | ecosystem: Environmental > Aquatic > Marine >... | reverse complement strand
CACGCCGTTCGCCAACACATCGGACTGCCTCTCGGTTCTGGATCGTCGATTCTGGGTGCTCGACTCACGGTTGGACTCGCTGGGGTACACCGAATTTTCAGATGATGGTTTCAGTCAGCGTCCCGTGCTCCCTGATCTCATTGACGACGTGCTCGACTTGGATGATCGGTTCCGAGATCAGCGGTACGCATGGATCACCTTCCGAGCGAACCAACAAGGCGGGAGCATACAAGCTGCCAAGAGAGCCATCTCTAGTTTGGACGCTCGTCTCCAGAAACAACGTGAGGCTATCGCTCGCCAGAAGGCGTTGGATGAGTCCTCTTGACGGTAATGTGCCTGTACCGAAGTGATTAGAGAGGTTTGCATGGCCGTCGATGAAAACATGACCGTCGAGAAACTCCGAGAAGCCCTTGAGGCTCTAGGGGTGTCAACGGACGGTGCTTGGAAGCAAACCACCGCTCGTGACAACATCGAATCTCCGATTGTGACCCGGCAAAAGGACGCCTTGCGTAAGATCGAGAAGTTGTTGGTCAACCAAGTTGAGCAGGACAAACAACAAGTAGCAGACCTCCACATTGCCCTTCAGCGGCTCAAACATGGTGGTGGGGGGTGATGTATGGCAGGTAAAGATTGGATTACGGTTGCACCGAGTCTTGATCCCATTCTCGCTCCAGTCAACGCAGTCATCGCTGCGATTGATTCGGTGTTGTCGTTCCTGATCGCGTTGCTCAATGTAGTTCAGTTCATCCTGAACATCGTCAAAGCATTCCTGGTTGGGCTACTCAATCCAATTCGTCCTATCATTGAGGCCATCATCAAAGAGATCCGTCAGATCATCAACGATCTACGGCAAGCGGGACTCTATATCGCAGATGACCTTCAGTTCTTTGAGGTGGAACCAGTCAACCGCACCCAAAACTTACTTGGCGGGTACTCGGAGTACGAGCGTCGGATGCTCTCGCGGCTGCTCAACCGCACAGACCCCACACGTCCTGATTTCTCCTCTGCGACCACGGTGGTTGCTCTCTTTGCGTATGTTTCCTCGGGTGACGTATTCGCGCTCATGGAGCTACTACAGCGCATCGCATCGTTTTTTGGGAAACGTGAGAACCTACCTTCCGCACCCTTCCCGGCACCCACGACTCCGACTGCAACACTGGGAACCTACGGCAATCCGATTGTTCGTTTCGTGCCTCCTAATTCCCTGTCGGGAGCGCCCGACGCCGTAAACGTGTCTTGGTCTATGCCGAGCACTGGAACGCCCTTCAGCAACCCTCCCAAGGGCTTCCTTGTGCATGTATCGACGGTGCCTGACGGCTTCGGTGTGCGTGCCTTCAAACCAAACCGCGAAAACTCTCAAAATGTAGAGGATCTGCCTATTGCGGCATTGGCGGCAGTAGATCCTACAGACGGGACCGAGCTACGCCTGTATGGCGGCTTGAGTGACATCGGGTTTGGTGATTCCCCCGCTATCTTCACAAACAACGTCGGCGAACCTCACACAGCCAAGCTGTACTTCTCACTCGACCAGAACACTCCTTTGATTCCACCAAACGAATTGAATGGGTCTGGAACACCCTCCGGTGCAGCGACGTACTACTTCACACAGCCGCTTTCGGGATTGGTTGGTGGAGGGGTGACCTACTCTTGCACCCTCAAGAAGTCAGACCTTCCTCAGCGCATCTCCTTGGAATCAAGTGGTGGGGTAACTACTGTCAAAACGGAGGACGCAGATACGTTCTACATCCGGGTCCGACCCGTCACCAAGACTTACGTTAGCAACGGGAATTTGAGTGGGGCACCGGGGGCACCTTCACTGATCGAAGCAGACTCGGTGTGGAAACCATACGTCATCACAGATAAAACGGTGTGGGCCACATCGGGGATCATCCTCAACCCTCTTACAGGATCGGAAACCAGCGGTCTTTACGGCAAAGCGTCACAAGCAGCCGTGGTGAACTTCCCTTCGGCAGCACAGCTAGACTTCATTACCGCGACCCGAGCCGCCCTGGCGATCTTGTTTTTAGTTCGTCCTGATCTGGTTGGGGAAACCTTGGTTTTTGATGAAGATGACGAAACCTCATTTCAAGCCTCAAACGACACCTTCTCTTTTGGCCATCCAACAGGATTGGAGGGTCTGAAGGACTACCTGACAAGAGCAGGAGTCAAGCCGTCCTTCTATGAGGAATCCACAGATCCAAGCACCTTTTCTCGGCAGGTGTTGGAGAAAGTTGCAGACCTCGCAAACAGACTGTTCGGAGACTACACCCCCTCCGAAAGCATTGGAGACGCCCTCTCGGAGCAGGTGGAAACGCTCACGTCATTCAAGTGGACAGACATCGACCCAGATTGGCCGGACCTCACGATTTTGGAGACGCTCCAACAGAGCAATAGTGGTTACGGCATCGCCGGTAGGCCCGAAGGCTATGGTCTATCCACAGATGAGGCTGCGAAGCGCCTCCGGCGAGGAGAGTTTTTATCGGGCGGTAAATGGATAGATCGCAAACCCATCTTCCCTGAGAGGTTCACGGGTTCGGTTAGTAGAAGGACTGCCCGACGACTTGGACACTCTTCCAGAAGTATTGAATCAATCTTATCCGACCACAGTTTGTTTGGAGCGTTCATCGAAGGCATGGGGTGGTCCGATTACTGTCCAGTGCTGTTCTCTCTTCCCGATGGAAGGGGAAATTCCCAGTACATTCTCTACATCCAATTCATCCGAAAGCTGCTCATCGAGCATGACGGGGGGGTGATGTTGAGTGCCTCAGCATCTATGCTCAATGTCGTTAGTGCAGCCTTCCCTCTGACTCCGGGCCAATGGCTTGCCATCAGGTTCTTGGACAAGGCACTACAACCCGTAGATGCGTTGCTCACGGATCTCGATGCGTTCCTCCAAGCGATTCTTGACGGGCTGCAAGGAACCCTCGACAAGATCATCGCGTACATCGAAGCTATCCAAGCCCGGATCTACCAACTACAGGCGCTCATTGAGAAGATTCGGGCACTGCTCAATGCTCTGACCTTGTTTGATCTCCCTTCGTTTTCGGGGCTTTTGTTGGTGGAGAATGGCACAGATGGCGTAGCTTCATCGCTTGTCACAGCGGGGAACAAACCGACTGATGGTGTGACGACCTATGCAGCGGGGACGGTGGTGGTATTCGGGGGTCTTCCTGCGGTGTTTGCAGAGTTGATCGCCCTCGTGTTGGCAGGGGGGTCGGAATAATGCCTTCGTTTTCTGCCATAGATACGTTCCGCAAAGGCCAGTGGCGGGTTTTTAGGCAGTTCATCCTTGAGGAGCGTCGGGATGCGGGGTCACGGGAAGCTGTGCTCATCGCTGAACAGAGTCGCATCGGAAAGGTTCGCATCCTTTATGGCACCGACACGGAAACGGGAGAGATCAATCAAAACCGTATCGGCATTGTGATTGATGGGAGTCCGACGTGTGCGGTGGCCAAGCTGATGCAAGCGTATATTGCTCTGGGTGGGAACCCCTTTGACATCAGTATGTTTTTGTATTCCAACGATTCTGAGTGTCCTGGGAATGGTTTTGCTTACCCCACCGGGTTCTCATATTCATTGCAAGGTCAGGAGACTGACACCGACGCGAATATCGAGAAGTACAAGCCTTCTCGTATTGGAGGTCCACGGGAAACGCGGAGCGAGGTCATTTCAATCAACATGGATCTGCTTCGGCGGTGGTCGATCAAGGAGATGTATCAAAAGCGCATCTTGATTGAGGAGCGCATCATCAAGCTCTCGGATCTATATGAGCAGTTGGATCAGGAACGGAACCTGCTTGTTGGGGCCACTCGTGGAGAGGGGATGAAAGCCGTTTACACGACGGAGAGGTGGCAGGACAGCCACACGGTTCCGGTGCTTGTGTTTTTGATTGACTCAATCTACAACCAAGCTGATGCAGACGGTCGTGTTCCGGTGACAAACCCCGAGGGTGAGACTCTTGGCGAGTTCCCGATGTTGATGTCGGACGGTCCTGGGGATGACAACAATGCTCTGTAGGTGGCGGTAAGTCCTCTATTGTCTGATTTAGGACAAGGTAGGACAAGGTAGGACAATGAGAGCACCGGAATACCTCGACAAGATCATACAGAGGGGTCTGTTGAAGTTGGGTCGTGAGGTCATCATCGAGGTCTTTGGTGAGCCTTCTGATCCTCGCCACACCTTCCCCGCGTATGTGCGGAAGCCTTCGGGTGCTCTTGACCCCCTCCGTTTGACCCGTAGAGATGCGGAGCGGTTGGCTGACGCCCTTGATCGAAAGGGCGACCGGACGACTCGTTTGGCCGCTCGATTCCTTCGTACCTATGTGATTCCAGAGGCTCGTATGGCTTCACGAGTAGCCGGTCGGCACATGGCGGGTCTATTGAAGGCTCCCCCGGAACTGGTCAAGGCAGTCACGGAGTGGGCGCAAGAGGTATTCGCATCCGAGGTGTATCGGAGAGCGGAGAGGTTGCGTGATCGTGCTGCTGCGAAGGTAGAGGAGTTACGCGAGTCGGTCACGAGGCTTGAGGAGGACGTAGCCCTTCCGAGGTCGGAGAGGTCTGAACGATGGGGCAACCCTTCCCGGTCGTTGGTGAAGACCAAGGAGCTATTGGCGTCGTATGAGGACCATCTCAAGCGGGCTGAGATCATGCTTGGGGTGAGCAAGTCATGGAAGCGAGCACACTCGTCTGTGCTCGACAAGTACGGCGGGCCGGTATCCGCGACTTTTGACATCACCGACTACCTCGATGGTTGGTCGTACAGGCACCTATGGGATCGGCTTGATTCATCCGAGCGGAAGGTTTTGCGTGACGGACCCCTTGCGCCGATCACGGTCATGCACACGTTTGGGAGCAACAAGGCTGAAGCGAGTTGGAATCCTCGCACACGCACCTTGACGTTCTACGGCTTTCCAGAGGCCATGACGTTCAACAAAATCAGCGAGGTTGCGGAGAGGTATCGGGAGATCCCTACTTCGGCACGCCACGAGCTTCAGCACGTCACTCAGCAGGCGATTGGTGCGATGACCGGATCGGGTTGGGGTGGTTTACCGAAGCGTCGTCTTCGTCGCCCGGAGTCGATTGAGGAGCAGGTGTTCCAGTACAACCGTAGCGGTGAGGTTCTTGACTACGTTGATTCGGACGTGGAGTACCAGACCAAGTTGACGGATGCGGTGGAGTCTTGGGACAGGTCGTTTGAACCTACCGTTCAGAGGTGGCTCAGCCAGACGGGTTTATCCGATCGTGATCAGCGGGAGTTCATGAAGTTCTACGTTCGCGTGTACGTTGGTGCGAGCGTGGACCCACAGCGTGATTTCAGCCGGTTGTTGTCTCGGTTGCCCGAGTACGAGGATCCTTGGGATCAGCCGAAGGGTCATCAGTCAGCGTTTTTCCGGTCCCTCAAGAGGGCTGACAGTGCCAAGTGGCGGAACGCGGTGGGCACGTTCTACAAGGAGATTGCCCGCACCACGAGACTTGCAGGAGACAGAGAGATGTCCAATCAGCACCCTCCCCTTTACCGTTGGTCCGATGGTTCGGGCGGTACGGAAGACGACTACGGGGTTCATCTCGACAAGATGGTTTGGGATGAGGATTACGAGGAGTACGAGCTTGACGATGCTGGTAGCCGTTACTTCTACATTGAGGGCGGTGAATGGAAACCGTCTGATCCCCATCGTGTCCGCACGTCGCCAAAGGCGGAAAATGATTGGGTGATTGACGATGTGATGAGCCGTTGGGAGGACAAGGAAGGTCCGAAATTCACACAGGCGGCTGTCGAGGAGCGGTTGTACGATCTTGGGTTCTCGTTGTCGGGTGCCTCCAACGTGTCGGAGTCAACCTATTTCCACATGCGGGGTGGTGAGGCGTATTGGACGGACAAGGATGGTGACGAGTACGAGGCTCGTGTTCGTGTGGCTCGTCACGAGCCTGTTCATCCGAGTTCATTCGGCGCGTTCAACATTCTGATTGGGCTGGGAGGTTCTGATGGACGTTACGGTCGGCAGTTCTACCTCGATGGTCTTGCTGACGAGTCGGACATCCGAAAGGCTTGCAAGGCAGCGTTGGATTGGGTTCGTGAGAAGGAGCGTGAGTCTGCTTCATCTTCTCGTGTGGCCTTAGCATGGCTGAAGCAGTCCAAGAACCTCCCCAAGAACGTCGAGCGGTACGTCCAAGAGGGCAAGGATCAGGGCTTGGACGAGGGCGAGGCGTGGGCCGTCGCGTGGAGCCGTTACTGCAAGTGGAAGGAACCGGGGTCACCGCACTGTAAGAAGGACAGCCCCGGCGACTACCTTCAGAATCAAGGCAAGAAGCAGGCATCCAACATGCCTTCGACACGAACCCGAAGCGCCGCACGACCGATCCCCCTCGACAAGAACTACCTCCGCACCGTCGCCAAACGGGTCGTTGCCGAAACCTTCAAGACCCTGGCGAAAGAGCACAAAGGCAAGACCAACGCCAAGCAGTACAAACGGCTCAAATCCTATCGGCCTGTCGGTCTGCATTTTGAGGTTTCTGTGCCCCTTGCCGTCGACCGCGTCGTCAAACGCTGGGAAGGCATCAAGCCTCCCGATAAACCGATCCGGGTACCTCTCTGGGTCACCACCACCAAGGGACAGCCGAGTGGACGGAACAAGATCGTCGCTGGTGGTACATGGCTCCGCACTTGGAGTACCTCCCAACAATACGATTTCGTGACTATCAAGCTCTACGACCACCTCTCCACCAACGCTCTTGAAAATGGGCCTTTCGAGGCAGAGGTGTTTGACGCACTCATTCACGAAACCACACACCTCGTCGATCTGTACACGCGGCTTCAGCAAGGCTCCGCTGGCTTCGACGAAGGACACACGGAACTCGTCGACTCAGCCGCCTACGCCAACGACCCGAAAGAGGTCCGTGCGTTCATGCAGCAGATCGCTGATCAGGTCGTCCAAGACATTGAGGGCGGGTCGCCTTCCGTTGCTGTCAGCCTCTACTCCAACCGTCTGTGGCAGCGGCTCCGTAAAAACCTCACCGATCGCAACCGCAATCTCATCCTCAAGGGCGTCTACACCGCTGTCCAAGACTCTGGACTCGACCCCGGCTCTAACCAAGGCACCTTCAAAGGACTTGGACAACCTGACCTCGACCTAGAAAGGTGGCTCAACGCTCTTTGAATAAGCGGTACACCGTCTATTCCTGATCTCCTGGTAGACCCCAACGTCACACACCTGGGGAAGGTTAGAGCATGACCATAATTGCAAAGAACCAAACCGCAGGTGCATTACCCCTTACACAGTTGCCTGTGCCAAATAACGAGATCCCTGCATCTGGGCAGGTGACGCTCACGGACTACGCCACTGTAACTGAGATACAGGACGATACGGAGTTAGCAACCCACATTACGGCAGGGGATTGCATCCTCAATGATGGAGTATCTGACCTGACGCAAGCGCAAAGCCTAGCTATAGCCACCACGGTGACGGCACTAGAGACGGGGAATGCCTTAACGGAGGCTATAGTAAACGCAAAAGGGGACTTACTCGCCGCGACCGGGGCAGACGCCGTTGACCGTGTGGCGATAGGCACAAACGGCGACATTCTGACCGCCGATAGCTCCGAAGCCACCGGGGTTAAGTGGGTTGCTCCTGAAACAGCGAACATCGCCCAATATAGACAAACAGGGAACCTAAATATCAGTACGAACGCGACAACGGTGGTACTTGACGCAAACGATTTCGAGGACTCCAACTACACCCGTTCGGGACCGAACATCACCATCAATGCAACCGGAGTCTATCGCATCTCCTACAACGTCTATTTTCGGACAGGCGGCAATTTCCGACGCACCGTAGACGCATGGTGTGCGGTCAACGGCACAGAGATTACACCATCCCGTTCCGCAGACTACTCCCGTAACAACCTGGATGACGAAGGCAGCGCCGGAGCGACGTTTCTTGTTCAACTCACCGCCAGCAATGTTGTCACACTCGTCACTCAGTCTACAGGTTCGACTGGAACGGCCATCGGACAAGGCAACCGGATGTGGATCACACTCGAATTTGTGAGGTTCTAATGACCACCAAAATGATTTTTGTATGCTCTTGTGGAGCAATGTTTGACATCGCTGATACAACGGGCATGGAAGCCCACATAAACCTCTTTCCAGTCCATACCGTCCAAGAATCGGTTGCCCACACTTCCGCGACCCCAACGACCCTAACAGAAGTTCAAAACAGTCTCGTAGTTCAAATCAAGACGAAGCGGGATAATGATCGGCTAGAAAATGACATCATTGCCGAGTACCCACCAACAAGCGGCAACCTCTTTTCTTGCTCAATATCGAGCCAAAACAACTGGAGTAAGCTCGGCACAATGGATGAACGGGGTCTTGTCTCCTACCCTTTTGGCGCAACGACCAAGGACGAACGGGGAAAATACCCTATCGTAGACAGCGCCGATCTGACGAATCTCATAGGAACTGTCTCAGCGGAAGTCTTAACAGAGAGAGACCTCGCGCAAACTTACATAACAGCAGTATTAGCAGCGGTAGATGAAAGCTCTGCACAAGCAGCAGCACAACCCTACCTGGACCTGTAGCAGTAGAGGACAAGTCTTGTTTCAATGGGTATGGTCCTCCTACGAGGAGTCCATGCCGATCTATGAGTACCGATGTAAGAAGTGTGACCACAGCTTTGAGAAGCTGATGCGGCACAACGAACGTGACGACACCCAACTCTGCCCGAAGTGCGAGAACAAGACGAAACGGATCGTTAGCAAGTCGTCCTTCTCCCTCAAGGGCGGCGGCTGGGCCAGTGACGGGTATTCAGGATGAAGTGGTACTACTTCATCCGACGAGTCGTTGACGGGGAACAACGCTTGTACGAACGCCCCTTGTGGACCAAGCTGCCCCCCAGACCGGCAGACGCGAACCCAATGAACGGGGATCCTCTGACTCCGTGGTACATGACCAAAGACCATACCGACGAGAAACACGTCCATGTTCGCGCCGAATCCCGTCAACAAGCCCTGCTCAAATCACGGGACTTGTTGGACGTGGATGGACCCCTCACCTTGAGCCGATACGATGGCAACTTCCGTACATGGGCGGCGGACACATGACAGACGAAGAAATCAACAAAGTCAAAAAGAACCTTGAAAACATGCAGGTGTTCAACGACCGGCTGTATGCGTATGGCAACCCAAAGATCCTCAACGCCTTCGCTCTTTTAGATCAATCAGATGACCATGACCGGGGACTTGAGGACGTACTCAACCTCCTCGATGGGGCGTTCTGGGCTATCGGTGGCGAACTCGGTCCAATTGGAGCCATTGGTGCAAATGTGTTCTGCGGCTTGGTTGCAGGGTGGTCCACCGATGCCCCTCCTGACATGAGCAACACCTTCTCTAGTCTGATCTCCCGATTTGAAACTGCCAGTCTCGATGTGGACCGACAACTCGCTGTGTACCACGATGATCCCGCCTCCTACTGGGATACGACCTTCACCGCACACAACGAAACCTGCACGTTGAGTTCTTTGGCTACCATTGATTTCCCCACCGAAGCCGATCCAGGCTTCTACACGCTACTTGATCCTGCGGTGTTCGCATTAGATCAGGTCATCTGGTCAATCCTGCTCAAAGCCTACTGCTACAACGTGCGTTGGGAACCCGACGCCCAAATCACATCGGACATCACCTCATGGCTCCAAATGTTCTACGGCAAGAACTTCTCTTACTGGTGCTCTTACTACTGGCATCAAGATAGCGGTGATTGTGGAGACTACTCCTACTGGAACGTCACAGAGCACAACGTGTCATTCGGTGCTGGGACCTACAAGGACGGGCACATCTCTGATGATGCCTGTGCGTACTTGTTCATCGACTCCACGGAAGGGACGGTGATCAACGCAAACGGTCTGTACGAGCGGTCGTATGTCTTCAACGACATGGGACTCAACACCCAAACAGTCTATGAAGCGTATGCAAGCCCGGACTCGGAACCCAAACCCTGGTTCCGCTACTTGAGGGCCAAGAGGACTGGGAAGCCTGTCTTGAGCGACCTTCTATGTGAGATCGGGATTGACGGGATCAAGGAAAGGGTGCTCGCAGCAGTCAAAGACGACCCCACCTTACGGAGCAGCTTCCGCAGCAAGCCCAACCAAACCCTTGAAAGGGTGCTGAATGTGGTGGTTCCAGAGTTCGTCGAGTTTAAGATCATCGTAGAAGGTCCACGGAGATACGGTCTGGTCCTTCCTTTGGAGGAGGAAACCCATGAGTAAGGTTTCTTACGTCAAGGACAAGCAGGGTAACGAAGTCGAGGTTGTAACTCGCAGAAAGAAGCGTAAGAAACCTTCCCCTATGTTCGGCGGCCCCGAAAGTGTCATAGGCCAAAGAGTTCAACAGGACTTGGACTACATGGTGTTGGGAGACTTTCTGCACGAAACAGGGAAGGAAGATGGTTGAAGCCGAGTGTCCTTACTGTGGACACGAACATGCCGTGCCCACAGACATGCTTTATGGAGGGGAGTACACGACCCCTTGTGGACACCAAACTGAAGTTGAGTTTGAGGAGCACTATGACGAACACACAGGTGATGTGTGGCAATCATGGTCCTTACAGGAGCGCACATGAGTAAGACTGAAGGTGTTGTGGGATCGATGAGCGAATGGGCAAAGTCCCGACCGGATACGGAAGCAGTTGATCTCACGGAGATCGACCCGGAAGGGTTGGTGCAGATCAAGCACCGGGAACTCGGAGGCAAGCCGACTCACGAATGGCCCATCACGGGCCACCTCTGCGTCACCGTCGTGTGTCAGACCTTGACCGAGTGGATCACACAGGCCCGCCAACGAAAAGCTGCCGGACACACGCTGCACCCAGCAGACTCCCCGAAGCAGTTGATGGTGGGGTTCGTAGACGAACAAGCTCAAGAGGAAATCCTCTTGAGCATCCGTACCCTCAAACACTCCGGTGACGATGAGTACAAGGCCCTCGGGATCCGACGCAAAGACCTCGGGACCGTCGTGGGACGTGCAGCAGCAACCCAAACAGACCGTTTCTTTCTGTGGGAGAGAGGCGTTGCGGTCCACGAAGCTGACCCTATCTTGGAGGAGGCATGGAGCCACCTCCGAAAGAGAGGGTCGGAACCCTCGTCATAGAGGTTCCGTGGGGGTCTTGCCTCGCTTCTGCCGATGGATCTCTCGACCACCCTGCGGTGCCCTCCACCCTCGCATCCAGTCCATGACCATCAGCGTCAGGATGCCGTAGGCTTCGTGGAGCGGGTGCTTCGGGTGCTCGTAGTTCATCGCATGTACGATGTCGATGATCCCCGCACAGCGGCTTTTCTGGTCGCTGACGAGGTTGGAGTCATCCAAGCAGTCATTGTCCACGATGACCCTAGCAGCGCAGGGCAGGCAAACAGGTTCTCCGTCGCCTTGGACCGACCCGAAGGAAGGGTCGTCGCCATCCATCGTTTTGCCGCACTCGCACTCCCGCAGGTCGGTGTGATCTGCGAGCCGAACGAATCTCGATTGGATGTAGGCCGGGATCGGTTGACCCTCGGCCCAGAGCCTCAGCCCTTCCAGCCCTTCCGCGACGGCGATTTGTGTTAGCCAGTTCTGTGTTTTGTCGTCTATGTCAATGTATGGCATATCAGCCACCTCCAAAATGAAAGCAGCGTAAGTGTTGCCTTCACTCTCCAAGGTGCGGAAGTGCCGTTGATCTGACCGTGAGCGGAAAGAAAGTTGGATTTTACTGGCCTGCAATCCAGTCGAGCACGCTTTGGTGATTGATCGCCAGCCGTGCCATGTAAATCTGCGAGTAGTTCTTGGTTCGGCTCGTCCACGTCATCGTGACCCGATCCTTCCAGTCGTGTGCGTTCGTGGACCGGATGGGGCCGAGATCACCGAAGCCAACGCCGTTGAGTCCCGTGCCGCTGGTGTTTGATTCCAGCGTCAGGATCTTACCTGTGGCTTCATCGTAGTCGAGGACGAGCCAGCTATGGCCCTTGGGCCACGTTGTGAAGCTCTGAATCAAGTACACGCCATCCTTGGGCACTGCACCTTTCGGCATGACCTCACCAACACCCCACTGGCCAACCGCCCACGGGCCGTAGCCCTTGTAGGCGGACTCATCGGCCCCCTTGGCGACTTGCCATTCGTTCCACTGGTCCAGCGTGAACGGACCACCGAACCCGTTGCCGCAGAAGTACGAGGTGAACATCGTGCAGTTGGTCGTCGTTTCCCCGAGGTACTTGGAAGGGAGGAACGTGACCCCCGGTGGGAACTCGGGCATCTGGGCACCGGACAGTTGATACGTCGCATCCATCGCGGGTCCGAGGAGAGGTTGGAAATCCGACCAAGGCTTATCTGCCGCGTCATCCCAGGTTGTAGGGTCATCGGTATCTTCATCGGCGAATCCGTCGGTGTCTTCATCATCCGCATCTTGGTCGGGGGCCTCCAACGCGGCCCATGTCTTTGATCCCACGATGCCGTCAGCCGTCAGATCGCTGGCTGTTTGGAATGCTTTGACCTGAGCTTCGGTGCCCGCGCCGAAGATCCCATCAGCAGCACAGGGGTAGCCGTGTTTGGTGAGGTCTTGCTGACAGAGAACGACATCATCACCAGTCGAGCCTTTTTGAATCGTTGCGGGCATGGCCGACTCTCCTATCTCTGGTTTACGAAACAGGGCGATCAAATAGGCAAAGAAACGATGGAGCATCAAGGAACTCGGATCCCTGATTTCCCTGCGTAGACGCCTAACGCCCATTCCGTTACCGCTTTGAGCACCCGAGGAGGGGGTTCAAACAACCCTGCTACATGGCGTCGTGCAACACGAATGGGGCTAGGACAAATCATCTCCGTCTTTCTTCATCTTGATGAATGGTGGTCCTTCGTACTTGTGGGGCCACCAAACCGTCCTCCTCACGGAGTCCGTAGTATTGGATATTGACCGGGACAGTGGGCAACCCAATCTGTGCGGCAGCCTGTACTCGGTGGTTACCCTCCATGAGTTCAGCTTCTTTGCCGGGGTCTGCTTGAATCCACAGATCCGTCTTGATGCCATTCTTGCGAATGTCCTCCAACAAAGCATTCCACCGTTCCTCGGAGTAGTTGCCGAAGTATCGTTCACCATCCCTCATGTGCCACTTACGGCGACCGTGGTGACGTATAGGAGGATTGAGCGTCAAAGCCTCCTTTGTGGGGATCGTGCCTTTCTCATACCGCGTGATGTGGTCCTTCCGACCCTTCTTGCCGATATACTCCTCAACCTTCAAGTGTCCTGCCGATGCGGCACGGCTGTACCGGGCCGCTACACGTCGAGCAGCAGACTTGAGGCCCACTTCCTCGTCGGTGTACCCGTCCCAGTTCTTACCTGTGACGTCGAGGTATTCCATCCGGTCCATGCTCTTGGCTGCCTTCGACAACCCAGCAAGGATGACCTTCCGCTCCTCGCTTCCTGCGGGCATGGTGGACGCCAGCTTGATCAGGCGCTTGCGGTCAGATGCGGTGAGGGTTCGGGACATGTTCACTCCAGAGGGCTGGTGTTACAGGCTTACATCCACAGCCCAAGGGCCATACTTGTCTGCCACGAGAGTCAGATGAGACGGATTCCAGTAAACGGCGATTTGCCCATTGTCTACGGTATCAATCAGGCGTCCTGCCTCTCGGATGGCGTCGATGCCATCCGTTTCCTCCCCCACCCCATATCCTTCACCCGCGTTGTCGAGGGCGCGGTAGGCTTTCGACACCTCCCGCTCCCAACTGTGTTTGACACGACGTTCTTCGTGAATCAAAGCAAGGATCTCACGGTCGTAGTTCGCAGACCGATCAGAGGCAGCCGACTTCACCAATCCGTTGAGGATCGCCTTCCGCTCGGGAGAGCCGACAGGAAGACTGCTCGCCAGTCGGATCAGGCGCTTGCGGTCAGATGCGGTCACGGAACGAGAAGCGCGTCGGCTTGCGTAATCGTTGTGCCAATCTTCATCAATGTCGTCGATGACGGCACCCGCATCAGAGAGCATCTGAAGGATTTGACGGTTATCGCGGACAGCTTTGTAGCCCAAATCGTGTTCATCCTCGATAAGTGTCACAGCCATCCACTCCAAATCCTTCGCAGACATGCGTGACAAGGCTCGGTGGTCAATGTCCAATGCAGCGAGGTGATCAACGATAGTGCCGATCCAGTTGGATCGGTTTGCCGATCTGCGCTTGTCAATATGTGCTCTACGATGTGTGCGGGACATGGGCGGTCTCCAAAGGACTTCGATGCCTTATCGGGGCTATTGACAACTTACCGGGAGTCACGAACCAGTGTCGGCAGACGTGCTCCCCGCTGCTCAACACACTCCCCAAGTGGTCGATGGCCGACCCGTCCTTGATCTCGTCGCCGGAGTACCGGAGCACGGTGTAGCCCATGTGGAACATGGCTTCCGCCGTTGCGATGTCGCCTGCCATCTTCTCGTCGGGGTCTCCATAGACACAGCCGGGGCCGTGGAACGCCACGCCGTCGCACAGGACGATGGCCTTGCGGCCTGACCCCATAGCGATCTTGATGTCGGCCTCTCGGTGAACCCCCTTCCCGTCGATGGGCACGGTCATCCACTCGTTGCGGCCACACGGCTCGATGCCCCGCTCCCGCATCTGCTCTACGAACAACTCCTCCAGCCCGCTGCCGAGGCGAGCCTGCTCCCGGTTCTTGTGGACAGTCTCGGTCTTGCGTTCCAGCACCCACTGGTCGTACTCGTCTTCGCCGCCCAGCACTTGCACGGCGAGTGCTCGCGCCGTGGTGTAGTCGAGTCCTGTGACCATGAGATCACGGACGCCACCACCGTTGGCGATGATGTCCGTCGCAGTCTGTAGGTGCTCAGTGGGATCAATCTCGGGCTTGTAGCCCACGGGGCAGCGGGCTTTGCTGTTCCCGCACTTGGAGTGGGTGCGAGGGTCGGGTGTCTTGTCGAAGCGCAGCGCCTCGTACTTCCGCTTGCTCATGGTCTGCCGAAGGTGCTCGCACCGAGGACATCGCTTGGAGTCCTTCAACCGCTTGTCGGTGATCTCAAACAGGTCACCACACTTCCGGCACCGGAGAGTCGCCCGGTACTCGGCTCGCCATGCGTGCCATCGCGCCTTGAAGGCTCGGTGTGCCTCGTCGGGGTTGTGCCTCTCCGAGAGGTGTAGACCGAGGGCATTGTAGTTGTGGTTCACCTTCCCGCAGACTTCACATGGTCCGAGGAAGGGGGCGTACCCGCCCACGACGGGTTGAACCGTCGTGGGCACCCGGCTCACCACGGCAGCGGTCTGCGCGGCGTTCTGCTCTGCCCTCCACGCCTTATGCCTCAACTGAAGGGCTTTGTGGTCGGGGTCATGGTTCCGACCGAGGTGTGCGGACACCGCTCTGTCGTTCTTGAACTCGCTGCCACAGACTTCGCACGGGCCGATGAACGGATGGGTAGTGTGCTCTTGCATGGTGACCTCTGATTCAGGTTGCTTTGCAGGAGGCCGGGTGTTGGCGCACTCGGTCTCCACCCCTTCGGGGGCCATAGGATCACTACCGGAAGCCTACTTCTTGCCGCCTCCACCGCCATATTGAATCAACTGCCACACCGGAGTACGGCCCCTAAGTTGCCTTCCTTCGGGGATTTTTGCCACATCGGTAGCCATAGGAGAAGCCTGATAATCAAATCCCACGGGGTACGGGTCCGACTCGACGCACGGGGCGTCCTCGGGGTTGCTGTACCGAGTCTCGGGCCACGGCAATCGTTCCAGATCCGACATCGGCACCTTGTACCGAATGTCGCCCGTGTCGAGATACCCAATCTGAAACGCCTGTTGGAGAATCAACCCTCTCACCTGAGTCCGACGCACAGGTCCCACGGAATAGCGTTCGCCGTTCTGCTTCACGATGAAATCCCGCTGACTCAACATCGGAGTCGGACCAATCCATACCTCATACTGATGCTGCAACTGCCGACCGTTCGGCGTCTGAGCCACCCGACGCTCCGCATCGTCCGGGGCAACTATGATGTCAATAGGACCTTCATAACCACCACGCCAACCCGTGCCGTAGCAACGCAGACAGTGGTTGAGAGGTTGCTTGCTGTACTCCTCCAACCGTTGATCCCACACGCAGTCACACTTGACCCCGGTAGTGCGTCGGATGAACAGCTTGACCCGCTCGCCACCCTGCTCCAGAATCCAACGGTTCCGCCTGACGGCTTCGCGCCAGATGTAGTCGAACCGCTCCGAGTTCATCGGGCTGATCGGCTCCGAGTACCCTAGCGGTGTTTCAACCAGACCCGTGGGGCTGGTGCCTGTAGGATCAATCGCTACTGTGGTCAGTCGATAAAACACCTTGTGGCGACGATCCAAAGTGTTCATCAGCTTGTCGCCACGCAACCAGTAATAGGTCACCGTCACCGCCGACGTAGCCGTAGGTGGAGTGAACTCATTCCACGATTCAGTGCTGGGATCCCATACAGGAGTCGTATCCAACGTGATCTCACCAGCTTGACCGCCGATCTCGGCTACGGGAACCCGAACACCGTCGATGTAGACCTCGACATCCGTGGGTGAGTCCGCATACACGGCGTTGCCGGTACGCTTCACAATGGATCGGTTTCTCACTCGGAGTCGCCACACACCCGGTTGGTTTGGTGCAGTTCCTCGGAAGATCCAACCGATGTTCCAATCCACGACCTCACCGACCTGCTCCACCACGTCCGTTCGGTCGCGGTAGAAGTTGGTCATCACGGGAATCTTGTTCACCCGGAAGTAGGGGCCGCGTTCGCCCGTGTCAGAGCGATAGACGTTGACTCCAATGATCTGCCACTCAGAGTTGGACATACCCTCACAAGGCACACCGGAGCCGCCCGTCGTTTGTGAGTCCGAGGTCACAAGTACGGTAGGGGTTGTGGTCGAGATGATGATCCCATTTCCCTGCGTTCCATCGAGAAACGCAGCGATGATGACCTGATCTCCCATCACTGTAGCGGCGATGAACCCCAAGACATTCGTGGAATCATTGATCGCATCCGCGATGCTTTGGGCCGTATCGAAGTTCGTTGCCCCTACCGCGAAATCCATACCACCCGCTGTGCGGGTGGTTTTAGCGGTGAGCACTTGGCCACCGATGGTCAATGTATCTGCGTCTTCCCCGCCTGTGAACAGAGGTCCAGACACACTGATATTGGGTGCCGATGCAGACAATGTAGTTGTGTTACCGTCTGCACCTTCGACTCCAGCGGTCAGGGTAATGACGGCACCGACAGCGGTAGCGGTAGCGATTCCCCATGCACCGACCGATCCTGTATTGATTGTGGCAGCGAGGTTCGCAGCTACCACATTTGGATCTGCATCGTTTCCATCGAACTCGTCAAGAGCACCAGGGGCACCAGCCACAGCGGTGAGCACGACGCCACCAACCTCAACCTCACCCCCCAACGCAACAGGGGCACCAACGACCGTGAGGGACGCGGTGGCGGCGACCAAGACCTCGGGGGTGCCTGACACCGTGATAGACACCGTGGCCCGTGTAGAGGGCGTAGACGGCCCGGTGTTGAGCGTTGACGGGTTATCCCATCGAATGTCTGCATCCGATGAATGGAACGCAGACATCGCGGTAGCATTTGCCGGTGGCCACGGGAAGGCTCCCGATGCTGGCTCCCATCCTGCGGTCATGGCTTGCTCCCGTCAGTCATACCAAGGCGGAAGCGATAGGCGGGCTACCGCGTCAGACTACCCTCGACACCGAGGCCGGGGATCAGACGTTGCCCCACGGACCCGACCCGGTGTTCGGGTCACCGGGTGAGGGGTTCAGGGTAGTTGCCTTCCCGTTTCGCCTTGTTCACGGCTGCCGCCAGCTTCGCGAAGTATTGGTCGAACTTCTTGACGATGGCGGCGGGCTTCGCCGTTCCATTCCGCCACCCGATCTTGACCGCGTCGTAGGCCATGTAGCTGTCGGGTGCGGGCAAGACCATCAACACGCCGCTCCCCGACTTCTCGATCTTGATGCGGGGGTTCATCCCCGCATCGGTGTAGCTGCCGAACATGTGGAACGTGTTGTAGGAAGGGTCATTCTGGATGATGCCGTTGGCCTGCTGTCCCTTGGGCAGAGTCGCCGTGGCGATGTAGATGCTGTTTTGGCCGAACTTCGTTCGCGCCCGCGCACCGAAGTAGCCCTTGGGGAAGTGCTTTTTGAACGCCCGCTCCATGTCCTTGAGGAACGCCTTGACCTCCGGGTGATCGGACGCCTTGCCTGGTGAGAGGACGCTTTCAGGTCCGGTGGCGTACCGCTGGGCCTCGTGGTGGGCCAGAGCCTTGTCTCCCTTCCGTTGCACTTTCTTCAACCCAGTCAAGATCGCACGACGTTCCGGTGATCCCTTCTCCATAGTAGAAGCAAGTCGGATCAAAGCCGATCGGTCGGTGGCAGTAAGGGTCTTAGCCATGAGAGGGTTCTCCGAGTTGATACCTGACGAGGGCTATAGGCGGGCTACCGCGTCAGCGGGATCACTCGTCGGCTTGAATGACCGCCGTGCCTTCGGGTGTGACCCGCCATGCAGCACCAGCCGGAATGCCCAATCGCTCGCCTTCCTGACGAAGCAACGTCGTTGCCTTGCCGTTGAGGTCCGTGATCTCGGCCACGATGGCGCTCTTGCGAACTTCCATCCGACCAATCTCCGACACCAGCATCTCACTGCGCTGACGTAGT
>Ga0209360_1001124_pt1 | contig 18757 bp, 26 predicted proteins | sample SaaInlV_130m_DNA_3_FD_184651 | JGI IMG/M metagenome (GOLD analysis project Ga0209360, IMG submission 184651) | Marine microbial communities from expanding oxygen minimum zones in the Saanich Inlet - SI037_S3LV_130m_DNA (SPAdes) (version 2) | ecosystem: Environmental > Aquatic > Marine >... | reverse complement strand
GTTTGTAGAGGGTTGCAGTATCTGCATTGAGTGTGGATACAGTGGTTGTACTTCTGGATAAATAACAGAATCACAACTCTTTTACTTTCTTTCACTTTTTAATTTTCATGGATAAGAAGTTTGTAGGCGTAATTGTTGCTGCTTTCATAGTTATGATGGCAGCTTTAATCCTAGTTTTATCCTCTTCAGAAACTACTCAAAAAAACAATGAAAAAATTGGATTAGTAATTAATTCACCTTCTTCATCAGTCTCACTAAAACAAATTGATGAAATTTTTACAGATGCATCATCAACTGGAATTGGTCGAAGTAATGTCTATCTATTTTGGAACATAATTGAACCTGTAGAAGGGAAATTTGATTGGACTCAATCTGATATTATGATGGGATTAAATGAAAAAAATGATCTCAAAGTTACTCTATATTTTTCAATAATTAATGGAGATTCATTAGGACCTTTTCCAACATGGATTGGCAACCCCACACTATTACTAATTGATGAAGATGAACTTGTAAATACTTTAGATGCAATTCTTTCACGATATCATGTGGTTGATTCAATCGTTATTGCTGGTGAAACCGAATCACAATTTCGTTATAACGAACAAAAAATTCCAGTTTATAAAGAATTATTTTCTAATGTTTATGATAGAATAAAAGAAAAACATCCTGATGTCCAAATTGGAAATTCATTTGCATTGCACCAGGTAATCAATAAAAATTTGGAACATATTGTAACTGATTTAGCAATTGGAGATTTTGTTGCATTTTCATATTCTCCCACTGATACTACAAATGAAATTAATAAAACTCCTGAGGAATCTATAATTGATTTAAATAAAATATTTGAAATTATACCAAATAAAAAAATTGGATTTTTTGAAATAAGTTGGAGCACTTCAGACTTTGTTAATGGTGATTCTACTTCTCAACAAAATTTTATAAAAGAATTGTTTAATTTTTATGCCCAAAATGAGTCAGAAATTGAATTTTTAACTTGGTATAGGTATGTTGATCAAGAAACAGGTACTTGTGTTGTTAAAGATCAAAAAATTGGTGATCAAACTATAACTGTAGGTGGTGGCTCCAGTTTTGGTACAAGTGAGCATGTAATTGAAAGATTAAATCAGTATAATTGCAATGCTGGAATTGTCACTATTGATCAAAATTACAAATCTGGATGGAATGAATTTATAAATCAAATTGAAATGTTGAATTAAAATGATTTCATTAATTATTTCTGAATCTGCATTAGAACTCGTTCCTTACGAATTAGAAGATCATCCGTCAGTTGTTTCACATGCAAGAAAATTAGGAAAGCATTCTTCAGAAATTCTATTGGACAATTCTTGGCATTTTGCAGCAATGAAAGGAATTAAAAATGAAATTAAACGTGGACGTCCAGATATTGTTCATTTTTCAATACTTGAAGCTACGACAATTCCTCTGTATCTTGAAAATAAATTAAATCTATTTGTTCATACTATTGATAATAAAGTAATACGTTTTGGAAAAAATGTCCATCTTCCAAAATCGTATCATAGATTTCAAGGCGTAATAGAAAAATTATATCAAGAAAAAAAAATTATTTCAAATAATGAGATGTTACTTGAAATTAAAGAGCAAACATTTTCAGAATTACTAGCTGAAATTAAACCGTCTAAAATTGTTGGTTTTTCTACTGAAGGTGAATTAAGTTCATATGAAAAAATTGCAGCACAAATTTCAGATAACTCTTGTATTGTACTTGGAGGATTTCAAAAAGGTCATTTTTCTGATTCAGTTCAAAATAAAATTACTGATCTATACTCTGTTGGAAATGAATCGTTTGAAGGACATGTTGTCACATCTAGAATCCTATATGAGTATGAAAAAACCATTTTTATGTAGGAAATTTGATTTTTTCCTTATCGCAGTCATAGTATAGCCTGGTTAGTATTCGGGGTTTCCAACCCTGTGACGCGGGTCCGAATCCCGCTGACTGCATTTTATTCCTTATAATCAGAACTAATTTTTAGCTCTATTTTTAAAAAATTATCATGAAGCCTGTGGTGTACAAAATTGCAATGGAGAGAATGCAAATTCTTGTTGATAATGCCATTGCTAATGCAAGAACAGATCCTGAATTATCACAACGTCAAGCTTCTATTGCTCGTAGAATTAGTACTAAATATAAAATTCGAATGCCCTACTCTCTTAGAATGGTTTTCTGTAAAAAATGTAAATCCTTTATTGCCCCTGGAATTAATTCTAGAATTCGTTTGGGACGAACGTCTGTAAAGTCGATTCGAATTTCTTGTAACTTGTGTGGACACACTTATCGTAAAATTATATCCTGATTATTTACAATTATATTTTAATAACTTTAAAATCTATATAATTATGATTATGAATTACATTTTAATAATTTTTGCAGTGCTTTTCGTTATTGCTATTTCCCCTGCATATGCACAACACCATTCAGGTTCTCTTTCACCACCAATTGATCTTGATGGCTTCAAAGTTGCAGTTAGTACAACTCTATTTCCTGAAGATTTTAGTTATGGTGATTCTAAAACTACGAATCTATCCATTAGATTTTTTGACATTGAAACTAATGTGAATATTCCAAGTGTAACCTACCGCGTTCAGATTTTTCAAGACGATAATTTACTTGCCAGTGAATATTTTTATGATGAGGATGGCACATTAGATCTAACAATTAAGCCTACAACTGGGTGTCTCGAAAAAGATCTTTGGAAATGTACAGTATACAACGGTGAAAAACATGCTATTGCTGGAGGATATTATGCTCGAGGGGATTCCTTACCTACAATTCAAGGTCCAATTTTTGATAAAAGCGGACAATATTCGGTTCAAGTTTCTATTGTAGGCGCGACAACTCCTAAAACTTTGACCACACAGGATTTACTTTTTGAAACTTTCTTACATCTTCCCCACAAACAAATTTTTGAAATCAAAACTGCGTCTGCTCAAGAATTTCCAATATCTGTAAAATCTCATAATGGTGAAATATCTAATTTTGTTTATGATGAAGAATTAGGTACAATTTCATACGATATACCTTTTACTTGGGATGGGCATAATTCTAATCTTGATCAAATTATTTTATTTGAAAAAGATTTTTCATCCATCAAAGAAGGTCATGATTTAATCATTTCTCTTAACGGAATGATCATTGATCATGATTTTTTTGAATTCAATATATCTGATCCAAATAACTATTTTCTGAAAATTAATATTCCTTCTAAAGATCTTTTAAAAATTAAAAATAAATTAAATTTAGAATCTAATGAAAATATGCTAAAATTAGAAATTTCATCTGGTGAAAAAATAAATTTGAATAAATTAAAATTTTCTTTTGATAATAATTTTATTGGAAATGTGTCTTGGGATTCTAAATTAAATTCTGGTACAAAAATACCCTTTACATTTTCTTTTTTTGATGAAAATAATGTGCCAGTAACAGATGTGTTGTTTGTTTACGGCATTACAGATTCATCTGGAAAAGAAATATTTTCAAATATTGGAGTTGATCAAAAATATCTTGGTATTTTAGCACCGCATGGAATTTATCAAGACTCCATTTTTATTCCAACTGACGAGAAATATGAATTTAAATTAATTTTAACTGGCAAAAATTCTAATAATTTTGAAAAGTTTTTCGTATCTACATCCAACTTTCAAATTAATTCTCAATTAACCTTACAAGATCAAAAAACCAATGTTATTCCAGATTGGATAAAAAATAATGCTGAGTGGTGGGCAGATGGAACAATTGACGATAACTCGTTCATTCAAGGAATTCAATTCCTAGTTAAAGAAAACATCTTAAAAATTCCGTCTACTGCACAAGGAACTGGCTCTACTGACGAAATCCCATCTTGGATCAAAAACAACGCAGGCTGGTGGGCAGATGGAACAATTGACGATGATGCGTTCATTCAAGGAATTCAATTCTTGATCAAGGAAGGAATTTTAAAAATTTAGTTGTCTACTTTGAATCAAACTATTCCAGTTTCTCTCTCTGTACCTGACTGTGCGATCTTTTTTCAGAATTTTAATTATGCCTAATCCTGTTTCAGAACTTTAAGTTCTTGTATCAATGATTTATAAGACGATTATCGATTTTTGCACTTTATGGCAAAAGTCTATGATGTACCAGCAGACGTCCTAATTGAAAGATTAGCAAATATTCTAAGGAATGAAGATATTCCTGCTCCTTCTTGGGCTCCATTTGTCAAAACTGGAGCACATGCAGATAAACCTCCACAAGACAGTGAATGGTGGCAAACTAGATGTGCATCAATTCTAAGAAAAATTTACTTTAATGGTCCAATTGGTGTTAATGAATTAAAGAAAGACTATGGTGGTGGCAGACCATCTGGATATGGTGCTGCTCATCATAAAGATGCAAGTGGTGCAATTATTCGTACTGCAATTCAAGGATTAGAGAAACTTGGATATTTAGAAAAAATTGAAAAGAAAGGCAGAGTTGTTTCTAAAAATGGAATGCAAAAACTAGATAGACTTGCAACTGAAATCCTTAACGAGTTAATTTTAGAAAAACCTGAATTAAAAATATACCGTTAGATCAAAATGAGTTTTCCTGAACCAAATGATTTACCACAAGATCATAATCCTAATCATGAGCAGGCAGAACAAAAAGAGCAAATTCTAAGAAAAATCCTTACTCCTGAAGCTAGAATGAGATTAAATAATATCAAAATGGTTAAACCTGAATTATCTGATAATGTAGAACAATTTCTAATTGGAATGGCAACACAAGGAAAAATGCCTGGCCAGATAACTGATGACCAATTAAAAGAGATTCTTTTATCTTCACGGCAACCAAAGCGTGAATTTAAGATGAATCGAGTTTAATACAGAAAAAATATAATTATGGGGAATATTTTTAATTATTCATGAAAGCCGTTACATACAGTGAATACGCACCAGATGATAATTACGCTAAAATCCTTAAAGTCCAGGATATTGACGATCCAAAACCAAAAGCAGATGAAGTAGTTTTTGAAGTAAAATCTGCCGCCCTAAATTATAATGATATTTGGGGAATGAGAGGAGTACCAGTACCTGTTCCATTACCACACGTTTCAGGTTCTGATGCTGCCGGTGATGTTATTGCCGTTGGTGACGATGTTAAAAATATCAAAGTTGGAGATAAGGTAGTATCTCATTCTAACATGTCATGCAGAGTTTGTAAAGCATGTACTGATGGCAGAGAATTTGATTGTATTAAAAGAACAATTTGGGGATTTCAAACTGGTCCAAACTGGGGAGCATTCCAAGAAGTAACACATCTTCCAGAAGTTAACGTCTCAAAAATCCCAGAAGGTCTATCATATGATCAAGCAGCAGCTGCATCAATGACAATATTGACATCTTGGCACATGCTAGTTGGTAGAGCCAAAATAACCCCTGGACAAACCGTTCTAATCATGGGTGGTGGTTCTGGAGTTGGTAGCTTTGGAATTCAAATCGCAAAATTATACAACTGTGATGTTATTGCAACAGCAAGTCCAGACAAACTAGACAAATGTTTAGAACTTGGAGCCGACTTTGCAGTTGACCACAGAAAAGATGACTGGCACAAAGAAGTCAGAGCAATCTCTAAAGAATTAGCAAAGAAAAAAGGCGAAGCACCAGGTATTGATTTATCATTTGATCATATTGGTGAGACACACTGGAACAAACAATTACAATTGTTAAAGTACGGTGCAACACTTGTTTCATGTGGTGCAACCACTGGTTACAATGCACAAACTGATCTTAGACATGTGTTCTTCAAAGGAACTAACATCTTAGGTTCAACACAAGGAACCAAAGCCGAACTTGATCAAGCTCTATACTGGATGGGTCAAGGCAAAATTAAAGCTGCAATTGATTCAACATATACATTTGAACAAGCAGCAGAGGCACATACAAAGATGTTAACTGGAAAAGGCATGTTTGGCAAAATCTTAATGAAGCCTGAAGGCGCTTAGTCATTTAATGACTCAGCTCTTCCGTAGCCTTATTTTCGTACCTGGGAACAATCCCAGATTTCTTGAAAAGGCAAAGAAGATTCATGCTGATATTGTTTGTTTTGATTTAGAGGACTCTGTTCCAGATGACGAAAAAACTAATGCAAGGAAATTAATCAAAAATGCATTAAAATCTCGTTCAGAATACACCTCTTCCATTTTTGTTAGAACTAATTCTCCATTATCAGGAAAAATTCCATCAGATCTAAAGGAAATTATTCAAAAAGGAATTGATGGGATAGTTATTCCTAAAGTAAATAATGTTGCAGAATTAAAAAAAATACAAAAAATTCTTTCCAGTTTAGAAAAATCTAAAAAATTAAAACCAATTCAAATTATTCCTTCTATTGAATCAGCTGAAGGTGTTGTCAACTCCTATTCAATTGCATCATTTGGAAAACGTGTTAATGCCATTGTTTTTGGAATTTTTGATTTACTAAATGATCTTGGTGTTGAATATACAATAGATTCACCAGGTGGAAAATACTCTCGATATAAAATCCCTGTCGATGCAGCAGCTGCAGGCATATCTGCTATTGATGGTATCTGGCAAGATCTAAAAGATTTGAAGGGATTAGAAACGGATTGTAATTTTGGAAAAAGTTTAGGATATGCTGGAAAAAGTGTTATACATCCAGATCAAATTCCTACAGTCCATCAATCATTTTATCCTAACAAAACTGAAATTTCATGGGCAGAAAAAGTTTGTAAGGTGTATCTAGAATCAACAAAAAAAGGCAAGGGTGCTACAACAGTTGATGGAAAAATGATAGATGAAGTACACTATAAACAAGCAAAAGCACTACTTGATATTGTAAAATAATAAAATGATTGACCTTCTTGATCCAACAAATGTAATTACTCGTATGTTTAACACTGAAAATTACGACCAGTTGTACAATTACTGTAAGGATTTACTCAAAAAGGATCCAACTGACATGCTTGCTCTACAAAATATTTCATTATCGCTCATATATCTAAAAAATTATGAAGAAGCACTTGTATATTGTGATAAAGTTCTTGAAATAAAACCATCTGATACATACGCATTAAAAAATAAAATTTTTGCTCTTGAAAGTTTGAAGCAATATCATGACGTTTTAAAATTATGTGAAGGCATTCTACTAACAAATCCTAAGGATACTTGGGCTCTAAACACCATGGGAATATCCCTAAATGAATTGGATCGTCATAAAGACGCACTTCAATATTATGATACATCACTTGTAATTGATCCCAACGATGTAACTGCGTTAATGAATAAGGCCATTTCACTTAGTCATCTTGGCAACTATCATGACTCAATTGATTACTATGATTTAGCCCAACGAGTAGATTCAAGCTTACGCGAAATACCTTCTGCCAAATCAAAATTATTTGAAAAATTAAACATGCCTGATGAGGCATTTTTAGCTGCACAAGGCGTATTGAATAAAGATATGGCAAAAATCAAATCTGACGCTAAAGAAAACAAATGTTCTATTTTTCATCAATTTTGTGAAGATGAATTTGAAAATTCAAAATAATTTCATTTAGCAATATCTAAATCATTTTATACATAAAATCTCTACATTATTTTGATGTTTACCGGTATTGTTGAAGGAATTGGAACAGTCAACAAAATTTCAAAAATTACTAAAAATCGAAGTGCAATTGAAATGACCATTGATTTGGGTAAACAAGTAAAGGGGTTAAAAATTGGACAAAGTGTTGCACTTAATGGTGTATGTCTTACTGCAACCAAGATATCTAAATCTAAATGTATTTTTGAAATGATTGAGGAGACTACAAAAAAAACTGATCTTGGTAATCTAAAAGTTGGCGGCGTTGTAAATATTGAACGAAGTTTAAAGGCAGGTGATAGACTAGAGGGTCATTTTGTTTTAGGTCATGTAGATGGAGTGGCAATAATAAAAAAAATTCTAAAAAAACCTAAGGAAGTCCAAGTTTATTTTGAAGTTCCTAAAACTCTAGCAAAATATGTTGTAAAGAAAGGATCAATTGCTATTGATGGAATTAGCTTAACTGTTGTTGATATAAAAAAAACATTAGCCTATGTTTCGTTAATTCCCCATACTATTGAAATTACAAATTTTCATACTAAGAAAGTAGGCGATAAGGTTAATATTGAAACTGACATCCTTGGTAAGTATATTTTAAAACAAGCCTAATTATCTACTACATTAGTGGTAATTACCCGTTTTTTAGTAAACTATATACCTAGATCGAAATAATTTTTGTGTATGTCACTTGAAACTGGACTTGAATCTCTTAAACGTGGAGAATTTGTTTTATTATTTGATTCCGCTAATCGTGAAAATGAAATTGACATGGTTGTGGCAGCAGAATTTATCACTCCTGAACATGTTGCACGTATGCGTCAAAATGCCGGTGGATTGCTCTGTATCGCACTAGAAAATAATTTTGCAAAATCTCTTGAGTTACAATACATGCATGAAATTCTTGCTAGTTCTTCTATTTCAAATAAAGAAATGATCATGGGTTTAGCTCCCTATGGTGACTATCCAACATTTTCATTATCTGTAAATCATTATCAAACATATACTGGAATTACTGATAAAGATAGGGCATTAACAATTATGGAAATGGCTAATATCTTTAAAGTTGAAAATAAACAGAAAAAATTTGTATCCTCATTTAAAACTCCTGGACATGTGCCTTTGTTGATTGCATCCGAGGGATTATTGGCATCCCGTCAAGGTCATACTGAAATGTCTGTTTACTTAAGTCAAATTGCAGGTTTAACTCCTGTAACTGCCATCTGTGAAATGATGGATGCTGAAACATATTCTGCATTATCTGTAGACAAGGCAGAAAAATTTGGAAAACAAAACGGTATTCCACTAATTGATGGAAAAGAACTTTTAGAATATGCTGAGGTGAATTAATTATGAATATAGCTATTGTAGTTTCAGAATTTAATGAGGAAATAACATCTAGAATGTTAGATGTTGCAAAGGAAAAAGCTAATTCATTACAATTAACAATTTCTCATGTTTGCATGGTTCCTGGAGCCTATGATATGCCAATAATTGTAGACAGATTACTACAAAATGAAAATATTGACGGGGTTGCTACATTGGGTGCTATAATTAAGGGACAAACAAAACATGATGAAGTAATATCTCATGCTGCTGCTCAATCTCTCACTGGTTTATCTCTGAAATATCAAAAACCTGTATCTTTGGGAATATCTGGCCCTGGAATGCAAGAAAGACATGCTTATGCTAGAATAAGACCTGTTGCAGAACGTGCTATTGAAGCTCTTGTTAAAATTTCTACAGAACTGGAAAAAATTCAAAAATGATCCAACTTAGTATTTTAAAAATTACTGAATACGGTCCATGGACTTTGACATTGGGTAGTGATAGAGAGCATGAGTTACAAATGCTTCAAGCATCACTTTACAAACAAGTACAAAAATTATTTTCTGAAAAAAATTGCTTGGCATTTTTAAACAGATCTGATGAATTTTTTGTAGTTTCTAACGGTCTTACTTTAGATGATCATATAGAAATTCAAAAAACACTTGAAGGATTATTTGAAGTGCACTTAACTATTTCAATTGGTTTTGGAGACTCTCCTTTTGAAGCCAATCTAAAAGCATATGATGGAAGAAAAAATAATATTATTTTAAACAAAGAACATAATATTTTTGGGTTTATTGATGATAAATCTGAATTAAATGTTTCAATAATGCATTTAGATGTAGATGATTTAAAATCAAAAAGAAAAGATACTTCTCCGTATGAAATTTCAGCAATAATTTTTGATCTATATTCAAAAATTACAAAATATTTTATTCCAAAAAATTCACTTACATTTTTCATGGGTGGTGATAATTATATGGTAGTTGCAAGTAATGAAGCAAAAAATTCAGTTCAAAGTTTTATTGATATGATCAAAAATGATTATAATATTTCTTTGAATTGTGGAATTGGAAATGCATACACTAGCAGGGATGCAGTAAAATTAGCCACAAAATCCCTTGACACAATTCGTGATATTCGAGATTCTGGAAAACCAAAACCTGATGTTTATGAATTATAATGTTGCTAAAAAATATTAGTGCTTTATTGGGTGAAGAATTAGATTTTGTTTCAAATGTTGATATTGAAATTAAAAATAATAAATTTAAAAAAATTCAACCAAAAATTAAATCTACTTTGGAGAAAGATGTAGTTGATTGCCAAGGTTTATTGTTAATTCCAGGATTCATTAATGCTCATACCCATATCGCTGATTCTATTGGAAAAGATATTACGATAAACAGTACTGTGAATCAAAAAATTCATCCGATGTTTGGAATTAAATCTAAAATACTGAAAAATACTTCAGAAGAAAATCTATCCAGTTTTATGAAAAATACTTGTCATTCAATGATTAGCAAAGGCATTACCACATTTGTTGATTTTAGAGAAGGCGGTTTAGACGGATCCCTTTTACTCAAACAAGTATCTTCTGACATTCCAATTCGTTCAATTATTTTGGGACGACTTGATTTTCATCAAAATTCTTCTGAAATTAAAAAAAATACCCCTTTTCCTAAGGAAAAAATTCGGGATCTTCCTTCTTTAGTTAAAACATGTGACGGAATCGGCATTAGCGGTGCAAATGAGCATAGTGAATCTGTATTAACTTCCTATTCTAAAACAAAAAAAATTCGAGCAATTCATTCTTCTGAAACTCAAGAAAGTGTCCGTAAATCTAAACAAATTACTGGTCAGTCTGAAACTATTCGAGCGTTATCTGTGAAGCCTGATTTTTTAATTCACATGACTCATGCTTCAAAAAGTGATCTTCAGGCTGCATCTGAGGCAACCCGTGGTATTGTGATTTGTCCTCGAGCAAATTCCTCTTTGGCTGAAGGGATTCCTGATATTGAAAAAATGGAAAATGCTGGATGTCTTTTGGCATTGGGTACAGATAATGTTATGATAAATTCACCCGACATGTTTCGTGAAATGGATTTTCTTTGGAAGGTAACAATGGGAATTAAGAAAAAAAGAATTGATCCAAAAAATATTCTTAAAATGGCTACGGTTAATGGTGGAAAAATTTTAAAAAAAGATATTGGAATTATTCAAAATAAAAAAATAGCTGATTGCATATTTCTTGATAAACATGCATTAGATTTAGAACCAATGCATAATCCACATGCATCTATTGTACATCGAGCATCTGAATCATCAATTAAAGCCGTAATGATTGAAGGAGAAATTGTACATGGAAAAATTTAATCCACATATAATTTTAAGTGCGGCTATATCGATTGATGGAAAAATTTCTACAAAAATAGGTGATTCTAAATTGTCTTCTAGATCTGATAGTATTAGATTACATAAATTACGATCAAAAGTAGATGCAATTCTTATAGGAAAAAATACACTCTTGCAAGATAATCCTTTACTAACTGTACGATATACTAAAGGTAAAAACCCCATACGAATAATTTTGGATTCTACTGGTAGTATACCGACTAATTCTAGAATTATAAAAACAAGTAATGACGTTCAAACCATAATAGCTGTTTCAAAAAAAATTAATAAAAAAAATTTATTAAGATTACAAAAATTACCTGTAGAAGTAATTATGGCTGGAGAAAATTCTATAAATTTAAAATTATTGTTAAAAAAACTTTCTAGTAAAAAAATTAAAACTATTTTGGTTGAAGGAGGTGGAACTGTGAATTGGGAATTTATCAAAAATGATCTTTTTAATGAACTGATAATTACACTATCTCCTTTTCTAATTGGAGGTACTGATTCTATCTCTTTTGTTGAGGGAAAAGGCTTTACAAAAATTTCCAATTCTCCTAATTTGAAATTAAAATCAATAAAGAGGCTCAAAAACTATCTTGTACTGAATTATGTTAAAGTGTAAGTTCTTATACTTTATTTAAAATAAAATTACAAGAAATTGGCAATAAAAAAGAAAGCTACAACAAAAAAGAAGGTTGCACCAAAAAAGAAGGTTGCACCAAAAAAGACGGTTGCAACAAAAAAGAAAGTTGCACCAAAAAAGAAGACTACAACTAAATCAAAAGCAAAGAAACCAGCATTTGGAGGATACGCAATTAATTTTGCAGGTCGTCAAGAAACTGTAGAACAAGTATTTGGAAAAAAACCAATAGCTCCTAGTGAGATGACTAAAAGAATCTGGATATTTGTAAAAGCAAATAGTCTATCTAATCGTTAAATCTACTGTTAACTCATATTCGTTAACTATTTTTTTCTCTTTTCATTATTTTTATTAAAAAGATATAGATATCGGATTTTATTTTTTATACTTATGACTACCGAATCATTACGACGTGATCACGAATTAATTGAAAAAGTAATCAAAGCTATGCAATCTACAATTGAATTATTAAATGATAAAAAACAAATTCCTGAATCAATTTTACTTCCAGTAATTGATTTCTCAAAAAACTTTACTGATGTTTGCCATCATACTAAAGAAGAAAAATCACTATTTCCTGCATTAGAGGAAGCTGGAATGCCCACTAACATGGGGCCAATCGCTATGATGCTAATTGATCATCAACGATCAAGAGAAATTGGAAATGAAATGGAAAAATCTGCAAAAGAATATCTTTCATCAGGTAATTCTGAAAAATTAATTGCCGATATGCAACTTTACGTTGATCATATTACAGAGCATTTGTGGAAAGAGAATAATAAATTATTCATGATGGCAGAAGCAAGATTACAATATGTTTCTAAAAAAGTCAATGCCGATCTTGATACGATTGAAAAATCTCAATTAAATGATTTGGGAAAATCTCGAGAGCATTATGAGGAATTAGCTGAAAATCTTACTCGTGATGTTTCTAATAGTAAAAATTAATTTTGACTACTAGTATATTTGGTGAAGTCATTAGAGTTAGAAAATTTTCTAATGGTGATGTTGAAATTGACTTTCATCATGAAGAACAAATTACTGAATACCGTTATTCTGCTGATCCTGGTAGATTAGGTAATTTTCCCAAAGATCTAGCTGAAACACTGGTTTCAACTTTAGATACCACTATTTGTGTTGAGATTTTTTTCCAAGATGATGGACTTCCTAGTCATATAGAATTAGAACAATGTGAAGATGAAGATGAAGATGAAGATGAAGATGAAGATGAAGATGAAGATGAAGATGAATTATAAAATTTGTTTTCTTTAAATTTTTCTATTAGACTTATTTTTTAATCAGTTAAAATATTTGTTGCATATCTTGTTTGATTTCATCAATTTTCTTTGAATACGCTTTCCGTGATTTTTCATTCTTTTTTATATTTAATACATTCTGACATGATGGACATTTGAACATACCATCAAGTGATTCTTCAAATGTAACTCTTGGGCAGTCCTCATTACCACAATGATAAAAATCAGATGCATTTTCATAATCAAATCTCTGTTCTAATCGTTCTTGAATTTTCTTTTTTTGATTTTCAATAAAGTGTTCCACTTCTTCTCTTCTGGTTCTCCATCTGTACACAAACCATCCTTTTCTCTCATCCTTTACTCTAATACCCGTAATCAGAGATTTTCCAAAAAGATCATACAATACTTTTCTTACCATATTGATTCTAAGACCTGTGGAACTAGCAATTTCTTCATCAGTTGCATCTTCTGCTTTTAGTAAAGATCTTGCTACTTTGAGATATTCGTCGCCACCAATCATTGATGCAATTCTAACAAAAGGATCTTCGTATTTGTCTACCAACTTCAATCACTTCAAGTTTCTAGTATTAATCCCTTCTCTCATTCACTTCGACATTTTTACCCTTTTTTGTGGGTATGATCTTTCTTTTGGCGTTTGTGAATGCTTTTTCAAATTGTTCTCCATTTTGAACTCTGTCTAATAATATAGCTAATGCACTAATTTCTGAATGAGGCTGACTTCCTACCCCTACGTTATAATCAGCTAATTCATAAATTTCTCTTGGAACTTTTTCTGCACCAACTACAACTAAAATTTTTTCTTCAATGTGGATTTGTTCCTGAACATCATTAATTTTTTCACCATACATTGATAGATGTATTATTTTGAAGCCCTCTTTTTTTTTATTTTTTACAACTGATTTCCAGTTATCAATAAATTCAACAATAAAATTTCCTCCCCACGTATTGTTAATTTTTTCTAAAGTATCTTTAATTTCTGGATTCACTTCTGTCATGAATATTTTTTCTGCTCCAAAAGATCTTGAAACTAATGCAACATGAGTTGTAACTCTATCATCTCTTACAACACGTTGTCCTATTCTAACAACTTCAATTATCATATGTTTTACCTTCCAATTGATTTTTTTTATATTTATATGGATTTTTGTTCATTATGAAATTCTCAATTATTTTTTTTAACTCACCTATGTTTTCACCTGTTTTTGAAGAAACTGAAATTACTTTTTCATTTTCAGTTAAATTTAGTAGTTCTTTTTTATAATCAATTTGCTCTTTTTTCATTAAATCTGATTTATTTAACGTAAAAATTATTTTTTCTTTCTTAACTCCTAACTCATCCAATGTTCTCATGCAGCTTGCAAATTTTTTCCTTAACTCTAATTGTGAATCACTAATATCAATTACTAGAATAATGATATCCGTATAAGTTAATTCTTCTAATGTTGATTTGAACGCATCTATCATATATGCGGGTAATTTACTGATGAACCCAACTGTATCTGCAATTAATACTGGTTCCTGATTAATTGTAATTCTTCTAGTAGTGGTAGAAAGTGTTGTAAACAATTCTTTACTTTGAGCTTTTGTTTCACCTGTAGTTTTGTTAAACAATGTTGTTTTTCCTGCAGACGTATATCCTGCTAATGAAATTGTTGAGAATCCCATCCTTTTTCTCCCTTGTCTGTGGAGTTCTCTTTGTTTTCCAGCTTTCTCAAGTTTCTTTTTTACTGTCTGCATTCTATGTTTAATGTCGTTATAGTAAACATCAATCTCAAATTGTCCTATTCCCATAAACCCTGGTTGCTCTCCCATGTTAGCAAGACGTACTTTTTCTTTTGCCCTGACCATTTCATATCTTAATTGTGCTAATTTGACTTGTAATTTTGATTCTGAACTAGATGCTCTACTTTCAAAAATTTCAAGAATCAATCCTTCCCTGTCTAAAACTTCTCTTTGTAGTTCCGTTGCTAAATTATAATTTTGACTAGGTTTTAGAATTTCATCAAACACTATTACATCTGGTCTAATTTTATCCGCTATCTCACGTAATTGTTCTAGAACTCCGCCACTGATTCCATACTTTGGTTTTTGCAGATAATTTTGTTGAATTATGTGGACTACTTCATATCCTGCAGCTTCGCATAACCCCTTTGCCTCATTTATGGCGTCTTCTTTATCGTATGTAATTAGAATCGCTTTGTCCATTTTGATATATTATTCCGTTTTTTTCAAAGTTTTTTCTATATTCATATTTAACACAATTTCTGCAATATCACTGGCATATTCTGAAATTCTTCTTATATTTTCGGCTAATCTTCTAACCCTGTACATCTCTTCATTACCTTTTATTGATTTTGAGGCATCTTTAATTTTCTTCTCAAATTTACTAATTTGTTCTATTTTTTTGATAATTTTTTCAGCCTGATAGTAATCTTCTTTGAATAGTGCTAAGCATGATTCATCTAATACATTCAATGAAAAATCATTCATTTCCTGAAGTTTTTCTAAAATTTCTTTTTTGATTGATTTTTTAAATTCTAAAAGATCTTTTGCTATAAATGCGGCATGATCCCCTGTCCTTTCTATATTTTTTACAACTAATCTATATCCTAAACAATTTCTGGCATTTCTAAAACCCATCTCTTTTAAAATATGTTCATTTTGTATTGCAATTTTTAATTGACGAATAATATAAAATCCGAATCTATCTACTTCGTCATCTGTATTGATTACTTCTTGGGCCAAATCCAAATTATTTTCTTTAACAGCTAAAAGTGCATCATTTGACATTGATTTTGCCAAGTGTATCATTCGTTTGAATGCCCCGTCAACTGATAATTCTAACAAATTTACCATTACTTGAATTGTCATTCCGTTACTTGAATCTGAAATAATTTCAGAACCCATTAGCATTCTCTTAACTGCTTCTTTTGCAGTGTTCCTTTGAATTGGGTTTAGTCTTCCATTCTTTGATTTAAGATTAATTATTTTAAATCCTAAAAAGTATAATGAAATTAATTTTCTAACTATGGAATCTGGTTGTTCTTCTTCTGCAATCTCAATTGTTGCGTCTTCTTTTTTCTGTACCCGAGATTCAAATTTTGGTGGATACAATTCTAATGTCGATGATCCTTTTCTGATCATTCTTATTTGATCTCCTTGTTTCAACCCTAATTCCTTAATCCATTGTTTTGGCAGTGAAACTATATACGATGATTTACCCGTAAACTGTATTTTTCTGGTTTCTCCTTGTTCTTCCACAATCTAATTATAAAATATCTTTCTATATAGTTATTTATTTCTGCTATAGTTTAACATTCAACTAATATTTAGAATAATTTTTAGTTTGATATGGAACATTTTGTGAAACTTCAACATTCGTTGGATGCTCTATTTGGTACTGGAACCTCAAAATACTTGCCAAAAGATGCTGACATAAGGTTATCGCGAAGAACTGGAAGAATTAGAACTGCTTCTCATAAAGGAAAATTACTTTGCACTTTGAGAATTGATGGTAGCTTGGCAATTAGCATCCCTTTTGCTCAAATGTTATTACAACATAAAGCATTTCGAGAAAATTGCATTGAAATTAACGAAGATGCGGCCCCATTTGTTCAACAAGGCAGATCTGTATTTTGTAAACACGTTATTTGGTCTGGAAAAAATGTACGTGTTTCATCTGATACTCCTATAATATTTGAAAATCAAGTAATTGCAGTTGGTAGATCTGTTTTATCTTCTGAAATGATATCTGATTTTAAAAGAGGTGTGGCCATTAAAGTTAGAGATAGTTTAAAAAGTCGCAAGGAGGATCCAGTGATATGAGTGGTAGAGGAGGCAATCGCGAAATGCGAAGAATGATGGATAAGATGGGTCTTGATATGAATGAGCTACAAAATGTTCAAGAAGTTATAATTAAAACTGATAAAAAACAAATCATTATTTCAAAACCTTCTGTTACTGAAATGAAAGCAAAAGATAGTTCCATTTTTACAGTTACTACTGATAGTTACGAGGAGGTAGAACTAGAAGTTCAAATTTTTTCAGACGAAGATATTCAGTTAGTGAGTCAACAAGCTGGAGTTGACGAGGAAAAAGCAAAGAGTGCTTTAGAGGAAGCTAAAGGCGATCTAGCAAGAGCAATTTTGCTATTAACCTCTGGTTAAAATTTGCCTTTTATACCTAAAACATACTCTAAAAATGAATGATTTAATTAATGGAATTTATGAATTGTGAATATAATGACCGATGCTGTTGAATCCAAAGTCACTGGAATAATTCAATCTTTGAATGGTTTAGAAGATGATCTTGACTCTTTAAATGGTAAAGTTGGAGATATGAAAAAACAACTAACTGTCAAGACTTTGAGTGAAATTGATACATTATTAGAGAAAACACGTGAAATGGCTATGAAAGAAGCTGAAGTGATAATTAACGCAGCAAAAGAAAAAGCAAATGTTGAATCTACAGGAATTATTCAAGAAGGCGACTCTCAATTGACGAAAATTGAATCCAATACAAATGCCAATTTTGATGATATGGTAAAACATGTTGTTTCTACAATTTTGAAAGCATAATCTGCTATCAATCTTAATTTAAAATTTAATTATCGTATGTTTTGGTATTTGTTCTTTTGAAATTCTTTTTTTTACCGCTTGAATGTTTTGCCTTGTAATTTAGCAATATTATGCCTGTAATCCAGATCGTTCCATTAATTATTGAAACATACAATAGTGGAATTGGCAATTCTATCCCATTTGGTAAATAAGTATTCATCCCTAAAACAATAATTCCCACAATCGTTGATGGAACCAATAAAATTAATCCTATATTTCTATAATTCATTAATATTCTAATTTTTCTATAAACTTAAGGGTGTTGGATAAACAAAAATACTCTACAAATTAACTTGATTAAAAATAAAATTTAAAACAAATACTCTGATTCTATCAATTGAGTAACATACACAATACTAAATTTTGTAATGCATCTGATGATGTTTTCTATAATTTTGTTTAGAAAATTTTTTAAAAAATAAATTATTTATATGAAATAATTACCCTAATTTTTTGTCTATTTTAGATCCAAGTAGAATAACCACCATCAAGAGTCACTGCGTTGAATCCTTCTTTATTTAATTCATCAGCTGCAATACTGCCTCTATACCCCGTACCGCAGTAAGTGCAAATCTTCTTACCTTTCATATCCTCAATTTGTTTTTTCTTTGTATTTCGAATACACAATCCCAAAGGCATGTGAATTGAATTTTCAATCTGTCCACCTTTTAATTCATCTAATTCTCGAACATCAATAATCACATAATCATTTTTTTGAGACATCAATTCTTTTGCAGTTATTTTATCTGCCATGAAATTTGTAATCTATGGCGTAATTTATCTTTGAAGTTAGAAATTTTTGCTTACCAAAATCAATTTTTTCATTTTATCTGGAAAAAACCATGATTTTTACTCAAAGAAATATGTACAATATGTTATAATTGCAAGAAACACGATT
>Ga0209360_1001122_pt1 | contig 18787 bp, 15 predicted proteins | sample SaaInlV_130m_DNA_3_FD_184651 | JGI IMG/M metagenome (GOLD analysis project Ga0209360, IMG submission 184651) | Marine microbial communities from expanding oxygen minimum zones in the Saanich Inlet - SI037_S3LV_130m_DNA (SPAdes) (version 2) | ecosystem: Environmental > Aquatic > Marine >... | reverse complement strand
TCACCCCATCTTTCATTGGGCGGATAGCCTCAATAGAGCCAGGCGTTTTACCCAGCATTAACTTTGCCTCTTTGCCCACTGCGATCACAGTTTTTTCCAAAGAGCCTTTATCGTCACGCACAGCAACAACTGATGGCTCATCCAATACCAACTCATTATCTAAATAAATAAGCGTATTTACCGTACCTAGATCAATAGATAAACGCCGTGATTTGATTAATCCAAACATAAAACTTCCTTAAAAAAAATACAACTGATAACAACAACTAATTTACCTATTTAGATACGCTGTGCATTTTCTACACAATCAAAGTAGTTATCCCATCGGCCGGGTGAAAACAAAGTGCCTAAAGCATCAAATGGGCCTATGTTGTACAGGTTGCCACTAAACAGCGCTTCTTTAAATCTAACAACATTACTCTCAGACAAGTTCAGCTTGCTCTTGCAAGTGTTATGCATATCTTCGGTGATGATAATGCCTAAGCTTGTTTTACTAATCACTTCTTGCTCGATAATCTCATCACTGGATATAGCTATCGAATCAAGCGAATCAAATGATTCGACCGGGCCAAAATCACGCGGATCACCGCCTGCCATTACGTTAGCTGTTAATACAAGCGCCGCCACACCGCTTGATAAGATCTTCAGTTTGTTCATTGGATAACTCCATTAAATAAACTGAATTATATTTTTTGATTGTTAAGCGAAAATGAAGATTAGATGTTTTGTTTATGAAGTTGTTGGTTTATTAATCAGCCAACAATGTCGAGCACGATAATCAATGGGGACGGCACCCGTTACCAAGGTCTTTGGCAATAGAGCTTCTAATGGATTGCTTAGATAACTGATATTTCATCAAGCATCATCTTTTAATTCAAATTTACACTGGTGGTTTAAACAGCTAACCCCAACATTAAACTACACTCTATCAATCCGCTCAGTACTGATTAATAACATTTAATTAGATAAGCTATACAATGCATTAACTAAGAAAACCTAACCTCTAAAAAGTTAAATATCTCTTTCTAAATCCATTGATAATCCTTTGTTGTCTATTTAGATACTTAATTGGTAAATATTGAGCTAGTATTAAAGATGGGTTAAGTTACTATTAACTACGTTGACAAGTCTAAATTTTCCCAATCATCAAGCTGGTTAGGGTTGTAATAGTAATTGTCACCATTGTGATATTTAAATACTCCATTTTCGGCTAATATAACAATACCACCCCAAAGATCCAGATTGCCATTCTCAAAAATACCTTTAACTTCTTGACTTAGGGTGCCTAGAATGTTGACACCTTTATTCTCTTGACAGTATTGATATAATGCCTGCGCTTTTTCAGTTGAGTTTTCAGCAGTCATTCCTTGTTTGGTATCTAAAATTCCAATTTGATTCCCTTGTCTAATGATAAAGTCTGGATAGAAAAGCCTTAACACCCCGTGTTTATCTTCGTATTCAACTGCAAACGCCTCTCTGCCATTGTCAGCATTTTTGTACCACCAATCAATGTTATTTTGTTTTTCTAAGTAAGAAACAAATTCTTTCTCTGGGTCTGATTGATCCGAACGAAGATAGCATTTATTTAATGAATAATTATTAACAGGATGAATCTCGTAATCATCCGAATAAGAATATTCAGGAAGAATACTAAATACTAAATTTGTTTTAGATTTTTTAACTCTATCTTGAACTTCTTTGGTTCTAATAGGTTTGTACTTAATCAAGGCTTCCTCAATAACTACTTTCAAAACGCTGCTGGCATCTTTAGTTAAGTCGCTACATACAATTGCATAAAGGGGAGGGTTGGTTTTGATAAACTGTTTTAACCAAACATTCATTGCTGATTTAAGTTTGCCGTATGAACGTGCAACGTTGCCAAATTTGCTTTGTTCTCCTTGATGAGAAATTTCACGATAAAGCAAGAGGTCGTAGAATTTTTTAATATCGTTGTATGATGATTCATGATCAAGAGTTTCAGATGCTTTTAGCTGATTAACAAAGTCATCATAAACTTTAATATCTGCATCAATAATAAGATGGTTTTGAATTGAGTTAATGCTTGTATCTAAACCTTTATTATTTAATTTATTGATTGTTATATTCATTTCTTCATTGTTACTGATGTCAAAATATTTATTAGCTGTTTCAATAAATGTTTTAGTAAAGCTATCGCCGATATCATTGTAGTCAGCACGTGATAGGAATACTGATTTAAGTGCAATATTATTTAGACCTTGCTTGATACTTGATAAATGAATTTGAGGCTTGTTAATACCATCTGTAGCGACTTGAACTGATACTTCTTGTTTAGAATAAGAGGTATAACAATAACTATGATTTAAAAGATTATTTTCATAGTGTTTAGCCTCAGGCATTCTTAATATTCTGCCTAAAACTTGTACTCTAAACACTGGACTTTTGATCTCTCTAAAGGAGACTAGAATCTGGGCTCTTGGACAATCCCATCCAGTGGCAGCCGCTTGTTTGAAAATTAATACTTTTTCAATTGCGCCATCTTTTACAATATTATCTAGATTTTCTTTTTTGTCACTAAGCCAAGTTGCAATCTCAGATTTATCAATGTTGTTTTTTATTAAATATTCTTTAGAAAAATCAAGTTTATTTTGCCCATCAGTATCTTTTTTTTCCTGTTCATCATTTGGTAATTGAATAAGTATGAGAGGGTTGATGTTTAAGCCTAATTCTTCATAAGCTAATTTTAGAGTCTTTTGTTTTTCTAACGCTAAATCAATTAACAATTCATCTAAGTCTTTATGGTTCTTATCTAATGCTTCAACCTCCTCTTTAGGCATGATTTGAACACTCTCTTTGATTAACCCTTCATCAACAACGTCCTCATGCTTTACTCGAACAAAACCAGCTTTTAAATCTTCAACTTCAGATATTGTTGGTTCATTTAGTGGCGTGGCAGAGATATTGATTTTAATTCTAGGGTTGATTACATCGATTAGTTGATTTGATAGATCAGTTTTGTTGAGGTGCTCCTCATCAACAATTAGCACAATCTCTCTATTTTCTTTATGTGTGTTTTCTATAAACTTATCAAAAGTTGTGTTTGACTCACCTTCTCTTCTAAGTTTTAGGTTGGCTTTTGCCTTAGATACAACCTTTTCCCAATTAACAAAAAATATTTCATTTTTCTTCAAGGATCCATTATTTAAATTATTTAAATCTAAGCAATTTGTCCAAGGAATTCCATCATTATAGTATTTCTCTAATTTTTGTTTAGATTGGATGGCCAAACCCCCTTTGGATATCCATATAAAAGCCTTATCAGCATCAAAGCTAGCCTCACCACTTATGCGGCGTAACATTTCAGCCATCATAATTGTTTTTCCACTACCTGTTGGCGATTTAAACACCAGAGGCACGTTCCGATTACCTTCTTGCCATAACTTATAAAAGCTATCCTTCAGGCTATCGATTGCATTGCATTGAAAGTTCTTTAATTGCATTAAATCACTCCTATGCTTTTATATATATCTAAAATTGGTTCGGGTATATCTTCAGTTGTGATGTTTTCATATTCACTAAATTCATGCTTATACTCACCTTTAGTCCATGAGAATAGGTACAACTTACAAGGTTTATCTTGGTTTGCTAAATATTCAACTAATTCAGATAAGTCAATTTTATTTTCGTTAAAGTAGATTCCAGTCAATTGTTTAGATGAGGAAAATATTTGATAATAAGTGGATTCTTTGACTTTATTAAATGTATTTTCTTTTAGGGCTAATACACTGCCAACTTCATAAGTGAGCTTTATTTTATCTTCGTCAGTAACAGTTTCATTGTTTTGTTTCTTTACAAAATCGGTTTTAAGATATATCAATTCCCCGCCTAATCCAGCGATTTTTTTACCTTTTTTAGTAGTATATCCTTGCATTACGCGTTTAACTCTCTCATATGTTACCTCTTCACAAATATTGTTTTCATTGTTGGTGCAAAGAATAAACTGTCGATTTCCACCATCTTCTTTGTTAAGATCCATAACTGCATGGCCAGTTGTTCCTGATCCTGAAAAAAAATCAAGAACAATAGACTTTTTGTTATCTCTTGCAAGTATTGAAATAGCGTCAAAAACTGTATAAATTGATTTTGGATATGGAAAATCTACACCTGTAATTTCTTTTACAACCTTGGACCCCCAAGTGCTCGCATCATATTTTTTTCCGCTCCAAACTGTTCTTGGCTTTTGCATATCTTTTGTTCGGTATATATCAAATAAACCATCATTTCTTTTTTCAACGTGAAGTTTGGACAAGATTTTATGCACAGTATTATTAGCAAAAACCCACTTTCTTTCAGTGCCATTCCTATCTATTGGATATATTTCTATTGAGCCATTCGACCTATAAACATTTTTTCCACTAGGGTGAAAGTCATTTGGGGGCACTTCTCCAATACCTATAATTTTATCGCCTTTTACTATGAATGGATAAAAGCAGCTTTTAGCATCAGTCCTTAAAGAACTGCCCCCATGATCTCTTAATTCTTCCACCAGGGGCTCGTCTCTTTTAACGTCACCTATATAAGATTTCTTTCCTTTTGGGTAGACAAACAACGCATACTCGTGAACATAAGAAAAATTGTTTCCTTGCACACCTCTAGGGTTGTGAACAATCACAACGTGATCTACTTTATAACCACTAAACATTTCTTTTAGTAAAAGATCAAGATTAGACATTTCATTTTCATCTATTGCACAAACTAAACATCCATCAGGACTCAGTAACTCTTTGGCAAGTAATAACCTTTTGTTCATCATGCTAAGCCATTTAGAATGTAGATAACTATCATCTTTTTCTACATAATCATTGTTGTATTTCCAGCTTTTATTGCCAGTATTGTATGGTGGATCAATATAGATAACGTCAATTTTCCCCTTGTGTGTGTAACTTAAAACTGATAAAGAATGATAATTATCACCCTCGATCAAAATATGCGGGTTTTTTTTATTTGAATCCTTGACCGAAATATTTGGATAACTAGTATCATTTTTCCCAGTTAGTATTGGAAATGCATTTTTTGTCAGGTGATCGAATTCTTCCTCTTTGTTTTCCCATTCAAGCCCATAACGTTTGCATGATTTAAGATGAGCTACTTGGAGCTTTAACTCGTCAATTTCTTGTTGTAATTCTTCAGTGGTTTTGTTCATTGTTTTTTATCTTGCAAGTTAGTTGCGTAGTTTATCACCTACATGAGTTGTCTATTTTAGAATAAGCAGTAGTTAATCCAGTAGTATTAAAAACATCTGACTTAATATCTAACTTACTAACCAAGTCATCTGGACCAACAAACGTCAACTCAATACTTGTAGACTCTCTAATATCTTTACTAAGCTTTTTTGAGAGAATGATTGTTTTAAAAATAGCCAAAGTAGAGATGTTAACAAATTCAGCAGTATCAACTAAAGTTGAAGGCATGATTGTACTAGCTTCTTTCCCGTTTAAGCTAATAGCTATCTTTGCATCTACGCCCTCAAATGCTTCTAAGCCTTTTTCATAAGTAGACCACTCAATAAAAATTAGGTCATGGTCACACCACTCTTTATCTTTAAAGTACCCAAACTTATGGCCGTGTACAGTTGAACCGTGTGTGTATATTCTGTCTTTTTCTACTGTCCATCCATCTTCAGCATATGAAGCAACAGATAAAATTGAAGCTATTAATATGGTTAGTAGTTTACTCATCTAAATACCGAGGTTATTTTGTTAATAATAGATGTGTCTTCAGGGTTGTGATTAAAGAAGCCACAGTGTATTTACTTATTTTCATACTTTGCCCTAGTTAGTTATTATTCCAAACTTCAATAAAATTTTGAATATGATCTTGTGTAAATTTTATATAGAAAATTTTGTTAAATAATCTAATTGGCAATAGAAAAACATCACCTTCAAAATCATCGCCACTTGGTAATAAGTAAAATCCATCATTTTCACTCGATATATCAATTTTTCCTACTGAATACCTAAATTTGCATTTCTGTCTAATTCCGCCTAATGTTAATTCAGAATCCGTAAAATCATCCATAAAGGAAAGATTTTGTAGTTTTTGTTTAAATATAGCATGATGCTTAGGACACAAGCATATGGAATTTCCTTTTCGATTTACATCTCGACCCCCTCCCCTGTTTAAAGAAAAAGTCTCATAATAATGTTTATTGTTTTTTCCTGTAAAGGTATCTCCGCATATCTGACAATGGCCCTTATACTGCTTATATAAAAAGTCTCTAACCTTGTTTAACTCTTCCTCATTCTGCTTGGTTGTTAAAGAAGATATCACTTTAGTTTTAGTGCTCACATTTATGTTTTCTTTAGTAATATTATCTTGATGCCGCTCTTCGTCAATAATAATGCTATCATCGTGGCTATCATCGTTATTAATTTCAGACGATATACCTAAACCTTGATTCTGCTCCATTGCCATTCTAAGCGATTGTTGTTTTTCATTATTCGCGATCTCAAGAAGTCTTTCCTTTGTAAGTCCGCTAGCTTTAATCATCTCCAAATCAGCTAAACTAAGGCCGCTAATATTCTGCACTAACTCTTCAGCATTATCACGATCATTACTAGTTAACTTTGCATTTAAGCCAAAATCAATAAGATTTAGCCATCCGCTTTCATTGTTGTAAATAAAATCTGATGATAATAGATTCTGGTCAATATCCTTCGGGTTATAAAAAATTCCATCTTTATCCGGTAGCCAGTCGGCATCTGACAAAATATGAATTAATTGAGATTTACTTGTCTGCATCGGGTATGCAGAATTCATTCTATAGTGTGCCTCAAATTCGCTATGTATTGGGTTTAACCCAACTGTACTCATGGTGTGCCATATTAGCCTTGATATTTCTATGGGGTGCTCCTGATCAGCAAGCATTTCATCCAAACCTTTGATAATCCAATCTTTATCTACAGCTGTATAAGTCCACCTTTGACCTTGAGCATCTCTCACTAGTCTATTTCGATCAGGATTATTAGTAATGCCAATACTATTAATTTCCAAAGTAGTTCTGGCACCAAGATTTTTTATTAACTTTAGAAAGGCATCTTGATCTTGTAAATTTTGATATATAGGATTAAGTAATTCGATATCTTGATAAGCTACAACGAACCGAAGCCCGGTTGATTCAAAAGGAGTGTCGATACCAATACCAAGTGGTCTGACGATATTATTCTTGCTAGTATAAATAAAGTTGAAATATCTAAAATCTTCGCTCAAGCTATTTTCATTAATATAGAATCGAACAAGTCTATTAATATCTTCTACATATTTTTTTTCTGATTCAAATTTATAGTTTTCAAATAGTAATTTTATATGGACAGATTCGTCAAGATTTCTAACACCAACATGCTCAAGGAACTCTTTAGACTTTTGTTTTTTCTTCTCATCTTTTCCAGATAAATAAGTAGCTTGGTTTGCAAATTTAAATCCAGCATTGAACTGCTGGGAATCTGAAAAATACACCGCACCATCAGAATAATTAAAAGATCCATCACTTAACTTAACAATTGAAGTTAAGCAGGAAACATCATCTAGCGCCCAGGACTCACTAAAATCAAATAACAATGCATACAAACTCTGCAACCATTCATTATTTTTACTAATTAACCACCCTCTTTTGGTTTTTATTTCAAAAAGACGCTCATCATCCTCATAATGCTTCGCATCTTGCAACTCTTTATCTGATACATCATCATCCAATGCATTCAAAGATTCAATTAGATCATTTTCATAAAAATTTCTTCTATCAAGATCTTGATAGAACTTATCTGTACGATTATTTAACTGAGATGCGTTAACCGCAAACCCTTTAACATCTTCATCATTCAAAAGTATTTTCAAATCACCTTTATTAAAAATATTTTTTATACTTGGCTTGGAAAATCTACAACTCTCTAAATTAGAAAAATTACCACTCCCAATTGATATTAAATCATTGCTTTCATTTTCAAATTCTGCAATAATTTTCTCGTAAATAGGTAGATACGTATCGCTCAACCCATCACCTTTATTAGGTAAAACTTTAAGAAAATCCGGACTAAGCATCCCATCTTCTTTAATTTCATAAAAACTTCCACAACAAAGACTGGCAATGCCTTGAATTAATTGCCTATTTTCTTCATTGTTTTTAACAATACTATCTCTAGCAACAGTAGATACAAATGGGGCGTGTATATGAAACTTAAGCTTGCTTACCTCACTATCAGCAGGAAAAAATATAGATACAGCGCCACTAGTTTCAATAATTTCATTTTTTTCCTTATCGAAAGCATAAGCAATTTTTACATCAAAATTGCCCCCCTCATCATCAGAATCAACATTAATTTTCTTTGTAAAAACACGCCAAAAACTACTTTCTTTTAAGGTGTTAGATATCTCAATATAACCAGTTTTATCTTTTCTTTTGATAGTGTTACAATCTTGATTACCAGCACCCCAACTAATCTCTTGTATTCCATTTAAGAATAGCAATGTATTATCAGATAATTTACTAAATAATCGAAATATTTCTTCATAAGCTCTAACTGGGGGTTTATTAAAATTATTGAATGGAAATGCAAACAATGTTGTATATTCGCTCGGGATTTCTTCTTTTTCTAGCTTACTAGGAACCATAAGATCTTTTATTAAAAAAGATATGGTTGATGAGTGCACACTAGGGGTATTTGTGTATGAAAATACGGATTTAAACCCAACGCCAAACTTTCCAATTCTATTGTGATCGTTAGCACCTGTAGAATCTCCAATAGATGTAATAGCCTTCACATCATCAGAAGTAAAAGACTTGTTTCCATTATGTAAAAAATAGAGGCAATCCTTCTGCAAGGAAAAATAAACTCTAGTAGCTCTAGCATCTTCAGCATTCTGCAGTAATTCATAAACAAAATGGGCATTATCTGGATATAACTGAGTAAGAAGATTTCTAATGCCATCTTCAAATCCATTATCTCTAATGACATCAATGTATCTCACTCTTTTCTGTCTAATATCCTCCAGCACTTCATTGCCAAAAGACTGATCAACCGAATAATTAATCCTATTTTTAATTTTTTCTAGTTCTAATATCATTAAATCATCTCTATTACGGATAATATTTGAAAACTTCCATTAACCGTCATTTTGTTTTCTAATTGAGAAATTCTTTCTCTTTCAAGATCATTGATATTATCCAGCTGAGATTGTCTCATTCTAATAATATCAACTTGGGTTGCTTTCTTGTTGGCCTTTATAGCCATATCATGCTTTTTCTTAAAATGTAATTTCAATGCATTTTTTTTCTTTTTTAGTGTTTCACTTGCAATCATCTTTTCATGCAATAAAGAATTATTAAAATCTTCAGATATTATCTTTTGCGCTTTGTTCTTTACAGACTCTAAATCTGAATGACTCGACAAGTCATTCATGTTTTTACTGCTTTCATAAAAAGCATAGTAATCAATATCTTGTATTTTTTGCAAGTTATTGTTTAAAAGTAACACTTTGTGCCTTACTGTTGCCTTAAATGAATTAAATTCTGTTTTGTAAACAATGGCAAAACTCCCATCCAAACTTGAATTTACAGAAGAAAAATCACCAAAATCACATTGGGCATTATCTGCAAGTATCTTAATTAATGGATGTGCTATAGAAATAAGCTCTACATCGTTATCAATCTTAAAATTTAGATCAAAAGTGAATTTAAACTTAGCACTCTTTGCAAGTTTTCTTAATATGCTTTTTTGCTGAATGACTGTACTAGCATTGTCTCCTCGATACCGCAATGGACTTAATAAATCATATAGGCGCTTTGAATCATCCTTTTTTAAACTATAAAAACTGCTTTGATTCTTGTAAATAACAACGTGCTTATTTAAATAACTCAAAAATAACTGCTCGCAGCTTTTACTTATAAATTTTTTCTTAGATTCATTGTCAAAATCATCTTGATCTTTATTGTAATCATCGTTAAGCATTCCATCTAATTCATTACCATGTTCTTTAATTTCTTTTGCTCTACGAATTAAAGATTGTCCCTCTATTTCTAGTTTTTGCTCAATATCTTTATCGGACATTTTGATAATGTCTTGAATTTGAAAGTCTTTTTGTATATCACCTAAGATTGGCTCCAACTCACCAATAGAGCTTTCAAATATACCTAATCGATCGTATAAACGATTATAAATCCTGTCTTCAATAGTACCCTCAACTACAAGATTAAAAATCAACAACTTTTCAGCTGTTTGTCCAATCCTATCAATTCGCCCGATGCGCTGCTCAACCCTCATTGGATTCCATGGAAGATCATAGTTAAATACAACATTGCAGAATTGCATATCCAAACCTTCAGATCCAACTTCACTGGACAATAAGATATCAAATTTATTATTTTTAAACTGCTCTATTTTTTCAAATCTTTCATCTGGGGTTAAGTCGCCATCAATTTTCCCAACTTTAACGCCACTTTCAGTAAGTTTTTTCTCAAGATACGACAAGGTTTTTTTAAAAAAAGAGAATACTATGGCTTTGTGTATATTTTGCCCCCTCAATTCATTCAAAACTTTAATAAACTTATCATATTTACTATCATATTCACCAATTAATTCGCCTTTGCTTATAAGATTGTCAAGGCTTTCTACAATTTGTGTATTTAATTCAAAGTCATCATAATCATTATCCAAATCATCTATTTCACTAACAAAGAATTTCTTTGTTTTTTTCATATTTTTAAAACTTTCAAGTGAGGCAAGCATGCACGAACTAGCCATACGTTCAGGCATTACTGTAATAAATCCAGAAGGTATTTTTGGATTTTTTAAAGAGAATAAATAGACAACAAAATCTACAACAGCATTGTAAAAAATTTGTTCATTTTCTGTACTTTTAATATTGCTACTATGCGCCTCCCTTGGAATAAATTTTCCAGCATCCTTCTTCTTAGTTCTACTAATGATATAGCTTAAATTATCACTATTTGTAAACTGTGCAATATAATCCACACGATCTTCCTGTGTAATCTCACTTAGCTCCATAAAATTTTCGAATATGCCTTTCTGTGGCCATGTCAGTTGATGATAATCGAAATCTTTTTCGGAAATATAATCTTGAATGATTGCTAAATTAGATCCATTTTTTAGCATGGCCACTACTTTATGAATAATCTCATTTGGCTTTATTAGGTCTTTAAAATAATCAAAATCCAAGAAAGTTTCATCATCCAATAGCGATAGAATATTAAATAAATCTACATATGAGTTTTGCACTGGCGTTGCTGTTAAAAATAAAACATACTCCGCAAGATTGGTAATAGAAAATGCAGCTTCAAAAGTTGATGTACTTTCATTCCTAAATGTGTGTGCTTCATCCATTATTAAAAAGTCAATTGTTATTGAGCTCTTTTGCAGCAACTCTATTACATCTTCATCTCTTAATGCATGATAAGAAATAATAATTTTTTTACGATATGCCTTACTATCACTATATATTTCGTATTCTTTCAAAAATGCTTTAAAAGCATTTGTTCTTAAAATTTCAAAATTTTCATCAAATCTAAGTAAAAACTCATTCCTCCATTTCAGTGTCAATGATGACGGCACAACAATTAAAGATATAGACAAATCATCGCGCTTATCTATCTCTTTATAAATCATTCCAGCCTCAATAGTTTTTCCAAGACCGACTTCGTCAGCTATTAATAAACGATTATTTTGTGAGTTTAGGAACTTTATTAAAGGCTTGTATTGATGAGGCTCAGGCGTTAATTTATTAGTATTTAAAGAGTAGAACAAATCTGAACTAGGTTTTTTAACCAATGATGTCAACATGCATTGATTAAACTGATCAAAAGAGATCATATTAGTTTGTTCGCCAACTATCCTTACCTCATCTCGTGAAACTACCTTAAATTCACCATCAATGAGAATTTCCACAAAGTCTTCATCAATTACCTTGACAACGACTGTGTTGGTGTTAGTGGGTTCATATATTGCTCTCTTCATAATTATCGATCTATTGAATAAATAGCGCCACTGTCTTTTAATTTTTTCAACTCGCTAATGCTAATATACAAAAAATCTTTATCATAATAAGATCTTGACAATGTTTTTATTTCTCGAATATCCTTCCGAACGCCAGAAACCTTGTTGTAAGCTTTTTTACTTACTTTAAATTTTATTTTCTCTAAAGATATGCTACTAATTTTCATTAATCCATACTTATATTCTGATTCTGTATCAGAAAACAATTTATTAAAATTAACAGTATAAATGTCATTTATGGCAGGTTGTTCTATATAAGTATATTCCCTAACGCTTTTCTTGTTTCCTTCATACATAGTAAGTAAAAACAAAAAAGTGATTATTATTAGTCCGGAAAATAGCGGGATAGTATTTTGCTTATTAAATACTATTGCTTTTATTTGTTTTGATGATTTATTAGAAATTTCTTCGCCAATCAAAGTTCTTTTACAATGAGTACATTCAATACCAACTTTTCTTGAAGTTATGAAAGTGGGTATCCAAAAGATATGAAAATATCGAATAATTCCAAAAGAGATAAACCTTTTGTTTTTACAACTTGGACACTGAAAACCTTCTACCAGCTTACCTGATATGGTCTTACCCTTAGTACCAAAAAAAATAAACATCGCTCTCTCCATTTATATGTAGAAAAATACAAATACGCCTATAACCGGCTTTATCTTACTCTTTCTACAACCTCGTGTACAAATCCAGAATCTAACAATTCTTTGTGGTGAGGATACCACATATCTTTAGGCTTAGCTTCAAAGGCTTTATTGGCAAAATCTTTGCTAACCCCTTGCTTATGTAAAAACTTTATATCTCTTTTTAATACATCCATTAATTCAGGTATGGTGTGGTCTCTAGACAAAATAGCTGGTTTTGATTGATGAAATCCTAGCCTTGCTTTTGAAGATATATATCTTTTTTCACCAGCTAGAAAGGCATCTGTACAAGCAGATTCACAACTATTCTCTACATAAGTGTTAAGTTTATTATCACTGATAATTTTAAATATTTTTTTAGCTTCAAAAACAGAACCACCGCCACTATCTAAAATTATAACTTTAGTTTTTGGGTATTCTTTTAATATCTCACTCAGTCTTTCTGACATACCTTTTTTAAATGAACCTTTTACTAAAATTGCATCATCAATAAATGTAATGGAATAATTTCTTTCTTTGGGTAAAGTAAAGCTATACTCAAACCTATCTACAAGCGTTTGCTTTATAAGAAACGGAGTCCATATAATTATTCCCAATTCGAATATCACCAACAATAGAACTGTTGTAACAATTAGTTTTTTCTTTATCCCTTTATTTTTTTCTCTGGCATATCTTACAGTTGAACGCAGCAGGCCAACAATCTGCCAAGGAAAGATAGCAACATAGGCGACCAATATCATTAGTAAGTATATTCTTGAGAATGCAATCTGGCTTATACTGCTATTAAAGCTTAAATCAAATATGAATAAACCAACAAAATTAACCAAGGCACTATTAATCCAGAAAGACTTAGCTAATGAGTGATTTCCTTGCCAGTGGTTAACGATATATTGCTTAATTTTATTGTCCCGAGCAGGTTTATTTTAGAGTAAATTCTACCACTGATTTTTAGTGTAATATTAACAACATAATTAATAAAAATTAACTCTCAACATGAAGTCTATTCTAGCAACAATCTTCTGTTCTTTTTTAATATCGGCCACACCTGTGAAGGCGGATTATACTGATGAGGCTATAAGAGGATTTATTATTGGAGTGATGCACGGTTGGAATGTTTTATTTAGTGACGATAAATGTAATGACAATGAGTGCAAAGAAGATGCAAAGGAAAAAGAAAAGAATAAATCTGATGAATAATCAGTTAAAAAATACTTTACTATTTGCAACTTTGATGACTTCATTATTATCAAATGCAAATACTTACAAACTAGAAACTATTGGCACTATAAGAGATTCAATTCAAAATCCAAGCACTACTCAGATTGTGATTGCTTATGTAAGTTTAGATATAGAACTTGAATCATTAATAACTAATTGGAATGCAAGGTATGCTCATACTGACTCTAGTGTGGCCAATTATAATGAAGTTAAAAAATTTGTATCTAAGGTAGAAAGAAATTTTAATAAAGCCAATAAATTCCTACATCTTGCTAGAGAAATAAATGAACTTAGCGATGAAGCAATTAGAACTACTGAGTCTTATAAAAGTTTTGTATCACGGGGGCATAGATATTTAAACAACATTAAAAAAGACAACAAACTAAGGCACGATATAACCACTACAATGAACAACGCATTACTTGAATATGATGAAGATATTATTACAACACTAGATAGAATGCGAGATATGATTAAGCAAGATATTAAAATCAATAAGAAAAGATAATAATAAGACTCTGTAAACTATCCTTGCTGTAACCAAACTGGCATAGGTTTCTTCTTAAAAAAGTGATTATATTTCTTAGCCCACCAAGACTGTCTCTTGATTGAGAAAAGCACGTTAGGAAGAACCAGCCTGTGTAGTTCTTCTAACTCAGCCGGGTTAGTATCCATATAAGTAATATAAGGTTGGACTCTAAAGGCTTTAAGTCCAATAGACTCTACAAATTTACAATGCCTAGGTGAGTCATCAATCAGCATATCGCCATTACCAAAACGAATATCTTTCGGCTGCATTCCAGCAAATGTAGCATCTGGATCGTAGTCATCACGATACACAAATGAAGTGAAGTACTTAGCTAACCCGAGGTTATGAATGATTGGCTCAGCCCTTGCTTTAGTTGATGCTGTCCAAATGCTTAGTTGTAGGTTGTTAGACTTGAATGAATCAAGCAGTTCAAGCATACCTGGTCGCACGGTTCGCCCAAGTTCGTCTATTAGCGTGTTATCAAGGTCCAAATAGATATGCATAAGGTTTAATTATTCTTTAGTTCCTGCAATATTTTTATACACCTTGCGACTCAAGTACCATGAAAAAATAAGGTTAAATATATTACCCGTTGCTTCTAAAATTTTAACATCGTTTGGATCAGTAGCGGGCCCTATTTCAAATAACATTATTACTGCACCTGCTATATACGGCCCCATAGCACGCATAGATAAGCCTATTATCATAAATACAAAGAAAGCAACAATAAATGCCCATATTTTTTTCATAACATACCTCCTACTTATACCAGATTAATTTCATATCAATACTTCCACAGTTCAAAATCACTCCATATTTTTTTAACTAATTTTAATGTTTTAGAACTAATATTTGGGTTTTTATAAGCTTTTTTTATCCAGTATTTTGTTTTGCTTAAATCCTTTGTCACACCCCTGCCAAAGGCATACATAGCACCTAATTCATATTGTGCAGAGTCATGCCCTTGTTCGGCTGCTTTACGATACCACTTGGCAGCTTCTTTGTAATCTTTAGTAACACTTTCACCTTCAGAGTACATTAAACCTAAAACATATTGCGCATAAGAATCTCCTTTCTTAGCAGCTTTTTTGAACCAATAAGATGACTCTGTGCCATCTTTAGTAACACCCTTGCCAGCACCATACATAAATCCTAAGTTATATTGCGCATCTATATTTCCTTGCTTGGCCGATTTTAAATACCACTTAACAGCCTCCTTGTCATCTTTAGCAGCACCTCTACCTTCATAAAGCATTAAACCAATTTGATATTGCGCGGAATCATGCTCTTGTTCGGCAGCCTTGTAATACCATTTAAACGATTTTTTATCATCTCTAACAACGCCACGTGCAGTTTCATACATAGAACCCAAACTGTATTGCGCATTTACATACCCTTGATTTGCCGATTTGCGATACCACTTGATAGCCTCTTCATAATCTTTTGTGACGCCTTGACCCTTGTTATATAAAACCCCTAAATTGTTTTGTGCATCAGCGTCACCTTGCTCAGCTAAAGGCTTCCATTCGCTTAATGCTGTCTTATAATCACCCTCATGGTAAGCCGTCAACCCATCGTTATAATCAGCATGTAAGACTTCTGTATACCCAAATAACAGCAAATATAATGACAGTATTATTATTTTCACATTACTTCCTATCCATTTTTTTCTAGTGAGTACAAGTATATCAAACTAATGAAATAGTGTTTTTATAATACCCAAAAAACATATAATTATTCAATGTTAAACATTCAAACCTTATTTAATAAAATACTACATGGTGATTTTGGGTTGGTGAAATCTTTTTGGATATACGGGATTCTATCATCCTATCTTTTAATTTTATTATTGATGCCACTTTTAATTTATTTTAACTCTACATTGTTAAGCATAATTTTTTCTCTTACAATTGTTACTTATATTGCCATTCAAATAATTGGCATATGGAGAGCAGCTGAAAAATATACTGGGGCTAAAATTTGGGGGATTCTGGCGAGAGTTGTTATTATTTTATATTTTTTTGGTATTGTTATAGATATATACAATTTATTCTTATGAATATCTAGGTCTTTAAATACCAAGAAGGTCAGCATAGCTGACTCTTCTCTTGGCATTTAATTTGTTAATAACTCATTAGCCAATTCTTCATCTTTTATATCTAAACTATCCACATCAACCAGATCTTCAGCATTTTTTAATTCTTTTATTTTTGGTTGGATTGTATCTTTCCTAATATCGACTTTTTGTTTTACATCATCAAACCTAAACCTCAAAAACACCTGATAACTAGAATTACTATCATCAATCTTATCAGGCAAGAACAATGACAAGAATGGCAATGTCTCTTCACTAGATTTGGAGTTTAAAAGACTGGACAGATTAAACAACGGCACTAACTGACCATCTTTGAGTAAGAAGCGTGATTTAAAGTCTCTCTTGTCCATAATAGGCACATCCCCTACAAAACCTTGTAAGAACGAATGCGATTGATTGAGTGCTACTGATACAGTCTTATCATCAACATACTCGGTATCAATTCTAAACTTAAAACCAACGTCATTAAAATTAATGCTCTCACTCACCACTCTGTCGGTTGGACTGGCATCTTTGGTGTTCGTATTACTAGGCAGTTTAGAGCTTAATGCATTACTGGATCTGCTACTACTCACCATAGAGGCTTTATAGTCTTTTAGTATCACTGGGTACTTAGTAACAAAGTTAGCACTAAAGCTATGGCCTACTTCTACCAGTGCTGAAGAGTTAATCTTGGTTAAGGCTTGATAATCAGTTTTAAGATAATCAAGCAGCAATAGATTAGGGATAAGCTTGGCACTGGGGCTAATGGTAAAGAAGTCATCTTTAAAGGAATACTTCAGACTGAAGTCCAAGTAATCCTTTTTATTAAATGACACTAGAATAAAATCAATCTTGATATTATTAGACTGATCCATAAGCCTGACAATGTTATCAATGATCTCTATTTCTTTGACGGTACAGTAGCAAAAAATAGAAGACTCATTGAGAACAACGGTTGGAGAGATTGAGGCAAAAATCATTTGTGATTGCTTGAACTTGTCTTTGTTCTTAAACAGATAAAAATAGGGTTTGACCAGATTAGAAGATCTGGCGCCCCGATTCTCAACTGTTTGTTTATTGTTTGCAGACGTAGTTGCACTACCACTGCTCCCCAACAATTCACTCTGCACATTCTTGCCAAAGTTCATCATATCACCTGAACTAAAAGCATCATAAACATAGATGCCTTTGCTAATAATAAATCCAATAAACAAGATAAAGAATAAGATAAAAACGTAATACTTCTTGGGAATGCTGGATTTGTAGTTATGAATGCTGGCAGACTTATAAACTTCAAAGAAGCGCTTGTCTAGTACAAATGGTTTGGATGATTGTTTGACGGGTTGTTTGTTCTCTGATGTCTCTGCACCTAAGTAGTGATTAACAAAGCTCTTTTGTGTACCAAAAGGCCTATTCACTCTAAAGTGATTCTCCACCAAATTACGTATATCAATATTAAGGTCTTTTTGACTCTGGGTTATAAAGATAAAGTCAAAACCATAATGGCGATGAATCTTTAAAAATGAGACGAAGCTGGTAAAGCCTTCTTTGTTGGTTGACTTTGGTGAGTAGCGGTGAGCCTCATCAATAACAATAACCGAGTTGTCTGGGAACTTAGAAGTATTGTCATGCTCTTGATCCGTAGGCAAATTATCAAGATCTTCATATTTAGCGGTAGTACTATCAACAATATTAATACCATCAAAAGCAATAAAGAACAAAGGTCTGTCAATGGTTGAGCTAAAGGTTTTAGTCTCCTTGTCGTAATTAATAAACTCTTCTTTTTCTAAGAAGGTGAGTGCATAGATATTTTTACCGTGTCCGGGTCTGCCGGTGATTAGATGGATCATATTAAATTCCCAATGTTTTTAAATTAGTTTTTATAGCCTGACATAGAGCCAAGAATGCCTTGCTTGGATGAGTTAAATCTTGTGGCACGGAACACAGCGATATTAATCTTCAGAGCAAAGATGCCAAACCACAAAGAGATCAACAGATTAAAAAAGTCATAGAAGTGGAAGTACAAAAGTGCATCATCGAGTGTTGTGCCAAATGCATTGCCTGATACATCAATTGAGTTGCCAAAATCAAACACATTACTCAGTAGTGAACTTACATAAGTCTGTACACCGGTAACGTCTAGTACGCTTGAGATAATCTCAGTGCCATAAAAGCCCAGCATTAAAGTGAAGATGCCTGAAGCTATCCAAGTAATAAACTGGAAGGCAAAGAAGAAGGTAATGAAGTTTGAGCTTATCCAAGTGAAGAAGCT